>OGIS01000362.1_pt1 | contig 23764 bp, 20 predicted proteins | sample 1571821 | NCBI WGS metagenome assembly OGIS01 (sample SAMEA2581965, study PRJEB24529) | metagenome | biome: Human gut stool | place: China | collected 2011
CCTGACCATGGGTTACAGCTGGCAGCTGGCCCTGATGGCCGTTTTTGTGGAGGGCATCATCTTCATCGTGCTGAGCCTGACCAATGTGCGTGAGGCCATCTTCAATGCCATCCCCATGACCCTGAAGAGCGCTGTCAGCGTGGGCATCGGCCTGTTCGTTGCTTTCGTCGGCCTTCAGAACGCAAAGCTGATCGTGAACAGCGATTCCACCCTTGTCACCTATCAGCACTTTAAGGGTGAGACCTTCCACAGCATCGGCGTGGGTGCGATCCTCACTCTGGTGGGCGTGCTTATCACCGCCGTCCTGCTGGTCAAAAAAGTCAAGGGCGGCATCCTGTACGGCATCCTCATCACCTGGGTGCTGGGCATCCTCTGCGAGCTGACCGGCATCTACATCCCCAACCCCGATGCCGGCATGTACAGTGTCATCCCCACCAGCTTCATCAGCTTCGATTTCTCTGCTCTGGGCAAGACCTTTGGTCAGGTGTTCAAGACCGATTTCTCCGGCGTGGGCATCCTGAACTTCTTCGCCGTTATGTTCTCCTTCCTCTTCGTTGACCTGTTTGATACCCTGGGCACCCTGATCGGTGTTGCTTCCAAGGCCGACATGCTGGATGAGGAGGGCAAGCTGCCCAATATCAAGGGCGCGCTGATGGCCGACTCCATCGCCACCTGCGCCGGTGCCGTGCTGGGCACCTCCACCACCACCACCTTCGTCGAGAGCGCTTCCGGCGTGACCGAGGGCGGCCGCACCGGCCTGACCTCCATGACCACCGGTGTGCTGTTCCTGCTGGCTGTGGTGTTCAGCCCCCTGTTCCTGACCATCCCCAGCTTTGCGACCGCTCCGGCCCTGATCATCGTTGGCTTCTACATGATGGGTTCTGCCCTGAAGATCGAGTTCGACGATCCTGCTGAGGGCATTCCTGCGTTCCTGACCATCCTGGCAATGCCCACTGCATACAGCATCTCTGAGGGCATCGCCATTGGTGTCATCTCCTGGACCCTGCTGAATGTCATCACCGGCAAGGCCAAGGAGAAGAAGATCAGCCCCCTGATGTATGTGCTGACCATTCTGTTCATCCTGAAATACATCCTGCTGTAACAGGTATTTGCGGTAAACAGAAAGCCCCGGCTCCGGCCGGGGCTTTCGTGCGTTTATTGGTTCTTGCGCGGGTGTGGCGGGCAGGGGCTCTTCCCCGGAATGGAGCGCAAGTCCGGCATACGGAAGTTCAGCGAGAAAGAGATTGAAGCGCTCCGGGTCATTGAATGTCTGAAAAAGGCTGGCATGGAGATCAAGGACATCCGGCAATTCATGGATTGGTGTGTGGAAGGGCCGTCCACCTCCCCGCAACCGCCCTTTTCCGCAAAACGCGGGCAAACTTCAAAAAATGTTACAATTTTCTCATGAAAAAGGGCGGTTTCCCATTGACAGGCTTGTTATAATAGGAGTGTAAAGATTTTTGAGCCAGCACTCGGCGGCTCGGATTGCTTGAAGGTTCCGATTTGCGGACTTTGGAAAAAAGAAAGAGGCAACAGCATTATGACCAAGATCGATATTTTCTCCGGCTTCCTTGGTGCCGGTAAGACCACCCTCATCAAAAAGCTCATCAAGGAGTCCTTTGCGGGCCAGAAGGTCGTTCTGATCGAGAACGAGTTCGGCGAGATCGGCATCGACGGCGGCTTTTTGAAGGAGTCCGGCATCCAGATCAATGAGCTGAACGCCGGCTGCATCTGCTGCTCGCTGGTGGGCGATTTCCGCGCCGCCTTGCAGCAGGTGGTGGAGCAGTATCACCCCGACCGCATCGTCATCGAGCCGTCGGGCGTGGGCAAGCTGTCCGATGTGACCCGCGCCGTCGAGGGCGTGGCCGAGCACCTGGACGTGCAGCTGAACAGCTTTGTCACCGTGGCTGACGTGAACAAGGTCAAAATGTATATGAAGAACTTCGGCGAGTTCTACGATGACCAGATCAGCCATGCAAGCTGCATCATCCTGAGCCGCACCCAGACCGCCAGCGAAGAGAAGATCGCTGCGGCGGTGGCCATGCTGCGCGAGAAGAACCCCACCGCCACCATCGTCACCACCGCGTGGGATGCCCTGACCGGTGAGCAGATTTTGAACGCTATGTCCACGAAGGACGACTTCAAGGCAGAGCTGATTGCCATGGCAGCCAAGGCCAATGAGGAGCATGCCCACGAGGACGAGGAAGAAGAGCACGAGCATCACCATCATCATTACGATGAGAACGGCGTGTGCAGCTGCGGCCATCACCATCACGACGACGATGATGACGATGACGACGAACATGAGCATCATCATCACGACCATGATGACGAGGATCACGACCATGACCACTGCTGCCATCATCACCACGATGACGATGACCACGATCACGATCATTGCTGCCACCACCATCACGACCATGATGAGGAGGAGCACGAACATCATCACGATGAGGACGGCCACTGCTGCTGCGGTCATCACCACCATCATCATCACGATGGCCACGATGCCGATGAGGTCTTCACCAGCTGGGGCGTCGAGACCGCCAAGAAGATCGCAAAGGCTGACATCGAGCATGCGCTGACCGAGCTGGATACCGGCAAGTACGGCATGATCCTGCGCTCCAAGGGCATCGTGGACGGCGGCGCAGACGGCTGGCTGGAGTTTGACTATGTGCCCGGCGAGTGGGAAGTCCGTTCCCGCGGCGCAGACGTCGGCGGCAAGCTGGTCGTCATCGGCTCCAAGCTGGACGAGAAGGCCATTGCCGGCCTGTTCGGCTGCTGAGCCCGGACAACACAGAGGAGGAAAACCGTTTATGGCAAATGAGATCCCGGTCTACCTGTTTGTGGGCTTCCTCGAAAGCGGAAAGACCAAATTCATCCAGGAGACCTTTGAAGACCCCAACTTCGACTCCGGCGACAAGACCCTGCTGCTGGTCTGCGAAGAGGGCGAAGAGGAATACAACCAGAAGAAATTCGCCTTCCCCGGCGTGACCCTCTACAATCTGGAGGACAAGGCAGAACTGAACCCCCAGAACCTGGCCAAACTGGCCAAGGAAGCAGATGCAGGCCGCGTGGTCATCGAGTACAACGGCATGTGGCTGCTGCAGGACCTGGCCAACAATCTGCCCGAAAACTGGATCGTCTACCAGTGCATCGCCACGGCCGACGGCACCACGGCCCTCACCTATGCCCGCGACAACTCCATGCGCGCTCTGCTGCTGGACAAGATCGCCCGCAGTGAGCTGATCGTCTTCAACCGCGCCGAGGCCGTCAACAACGACGCCGCCCGTCAGGAGCTGCACAAGCTGGTGCGTCAGGCATCCCGCAAGTGCGACATTGCCTATGAGTTCGCTGACGGCAGCGTGGCCTACGATGATATCCCCGACCCCCTCCCCTTCGACCTGAACAAGCCGGTGGTGGAGATCGGCGACGACGATTTCGGCATCTGGTATATGGACTGCCAGGACGAGCCCCAGAAGTACGCGGGCAAGACCGTGAAATTCCTGGCGCAGGTCTGCCAGACCAACCGTGCGGGCAAGAACAGCTTCGTGCCCGGCCGCTTTGCCATGACCTGCTGTGTGCAGGACATCCAGTTCGTCGGCTTTCCCTGCTCCTACGATGGCTACAAGGCGCTGGAGCAGCGCGCCTGGGTCACTGTGACCGCAAAGGTCAATTACAAGTTCCACAACATCTACCGCGGCAAAGGCCCGGTGCTGACCGCCATCTCGGTCGAACCCGCCGAAAAGCCGCTGAACGATGTCGTCACATTCTCTTAACCCGCACACTGAAATCACATCAAGGAGGATCTCACCATGAAAACGTTGTTTCGCGTTCTGGGCGCGGCTGCTGCCGTCGCCGCCACCGGTGCCGCCATCGTGGTGCTGGACAAAATTCTGAACGACAAGGGCCCGCTCCACGTCGAAGAGGTGGAGTTCCCCGAAGAGGCTGAAAAGGACCCCGCAGAGGCCGCCAAGGCAGCCGAAGCCTACGCCGAAGGCGAGGCCAAGACCGCTGAGCCGGGCGACGCATGGCCCCCGGCCTTCGAGAAGGCATCCGAGGAAAAGGCATCTGAAGAGCCGGAGGCTCCCGCTGCACAGCCGGAGACGGCCGATGAAAAGCCTGTGGCCGAGGAAGCACCCGTGAATCCGGTGGAGGCCGGCCCCGCCGTCGCCCCCAAGGATGAGACGGGCAAGTTCGACGTCACCAAGATCGCTGAGGCCAGCGATTTCACCGGCGTGGAAGAAGAATCCGGCTGCAAGAGCTGAGATCGTGAACGATAAAAAAGGACGTCTCGTCGCAGGATGAGACGTCCTTTTTTGATGCGTTTTATGTGCCGTTGGCGATCTGCTTCAGCCGTTCTTTGTCCAGTACGGTGACGCCGCCGCGGTAAAGGCGGACAAGGCCCTCCCCGGCAAAGTATTTCAGCAGGCGGCTGACGACCTCGCGGGCCGAACCCATGTAGCGGGCGATCTGGTCGTGGGTCATGCGGACATCCGTGCCGCCGGTCTTGGCCAGCTCGTCGGTGAGGAAGATGGCCAGCCGCCGGTCGGCGCTCATGAACAGGATCTGCTGCATGGTCCACATGGTGTCGGAGAAGCGCTCGGCGGTCATCTGGTAGGCGTAGCAGCGGACATGGACGTTCTGCTGCATCAGCTGGCGGAACACGCCTGCGCCGATGCAGTAGGCCTCGGTGTCCTCCTCGGCGTCGATGTACAGGTCAAAGTTGACGGAATCCATCACGCAGGATGCCGACAGGATGCAGACTTCGCCGGGAAACAGCCGGTAGAGCGTGATGTCCCGCCCATCCTCCGAGAGCAGATAGGCCCGCAGCTGGCCCGACCGCAGCAACAGGATGCCCACGCAGTTCTCGACCGGGCTGTGGACCCGCTCCCCTTTCCGGTAGCGTACCGGTCGGGTGAAGCGGCAGAGCTGCGCCTGTTCCTCCGGCGTGAGCTGGTCCCAGAATGGGAAAGCGCAGGCCAGACAATTCCGGTTGACCGGAGTATTTTGCACATCGGACATGGTGTTATCCTTTCCGCACCGCTTTGGCAGCTTCGGTGCCTGCAAGTGCTCCCTCATAAACAGCCTTGGCGACCTGCAGCAGCCCGCCGGTGCAGTCCCCGGCGGCGTAGAGGCCGGGCAGGGTGGTCTGCATCTTCTCATCCACGACGATGCGGTTCCCCTCGACTTCGGCCCCCAGCTTGCGGGCCAGCGCCGTGCTGCCCGCCACGCCCAGCGCCACGAACACGCCGGACAGGGGCACCTGTCGGCCGCCGTTCAGCTGCACACCGGTGACGGTCTGTTCGCCGAGGATGGCGTCCACTGTTTCGGGGCAGACCCTCACCTCCGGCGGGAACTGTGCCGTCAGCGGGGCTCCGTTGGTCAGGAGGGTGACGCTCTTTACCACTGGCAGAAGGGCCTGCACCTCATGCAGGGCATATTCGCCGCTGCCCAGCACCGCCACATCCTTTCCCCGGTAGAAAAAGGCGTCGCAGGTGGCGCAGCAGCTCACACCATGGCCTTCCAGCTCTGCCAGACCGGGGATCTTCGGTGCAGCGCGGGAAGCGCCGGTGGCCAGGATGACGGCATCGGCGGGGAACTCGCCCGCCAGCGTCTCGACGGTGAGTTTGTCGGTGTAAGTCAGGCCCACGGCCTCGGTGGTAACGAACTGCACCCCCAGCGCTCTGGCCCCTTCGATGCCCCGGCGTTCCAGTTCGGCACCGGAGATGGGTTCGGCAAAGCCGTAGTAGTTCTGGATGTGTGCGGCGCGGTCCAGTGCGCCGGGCCCTTTGGTGAGAACGGTCGTTTCGACCCCTGCGCGGGCCGTGTACAGAGCGGCCGACACGCCGGCCGGGCCGGAACCGATGATGACGATGTTGGGCATGGGAAGCCTCCTGAAGTTTTTCTTCTAGTATACACCTTTTCCCGCAAAAATCTGTGACCAGGTCTCAAAACTGCACACTTTTCATCCGGGGCCGAGTGTGTTATACTGAATCGACTGAATTTGACCCAGGGAGGCACCGAACATGTCCAAGCAGCGTTTGCTTTTTATCACCACCGGCGGCACCATCGCCAGTGTGCGCACCGCACAGGGGCTGCGGCCCGTTCTGACCAGCGAGGAACTGCTGGCCCATCTGCCGGAACTGAACGAGCTGTGCTGCCCGGAGACGCTGGCGCTGTGCAGCATCGACAGCACAGACCTCGGCCCCGAACACTGGTTGCTGATGGCGCGGGCCGTGCAGGAGAATTATGCGCTCTACGATGGCTTCATCATCTGCCACGGCACCGATACGCTGGCCTATTCGGCGGCGGCGCTGTCCTACCTCATCCAGAATGCGGACAAGCCGATCATCCTCACCGGTGCGCAGCAGCCCATCTCCAACGAGATCACCGATGCGAAGAAAAACCTGCGCGACAGCGTCATCTGCGCGCTGGACCCCGGCAGCCGGGGCGTGATGGTGGTGTTCGGCGGGCACGTCATCGCGGGCACTCGCGCCAAGAAGAACAAGACCATCAGCTACGATGCCTTTGCGTCGGTCAACTTCCCGGCGTTGGCGCTGGTGCAGGGCGACCGGCTGGTGCGGTATATCCCCTCGCCCTGGCCCACCGGCCCGGTGGAGTTTGGCCGGGCGCTGAACCCGAAGGTCTTTCTGCTCAAGCTGACGCCCGGCCTTGGCCCGGAACTCATCCCAGCCATTTTTCAACAATACGACTGCGTCATTGTGGAAAGTTTCGGCGTAGGCGGCATCCCGCAGCGGCTCATGGACGCTTTTGCAGAGAATCTGGGCGATTACGACAAGACCCACAAGATCCTGATCTTAACCACACAGGTCACCTACGAGGGCAGCGATGTGGGCATTTACGAGGTCGGCAAGCGGGTCCGGAACCGGTTCCGCTTCCTGGAAGCCCACGACATGACCATCGAGGCCGTCGTCACAAAGGTGATGTGGCTGCTGGCCCAGAACTGCGAGAGCTTCGACCAGCTCCAGCAGCGGTTCTATCGGCAGGTCAATTTTGATACGTTTTATCATTGAAGGCGCTGTGTCCAAAACGCAGGCGGCCGGCCCTTGCCGGTACCTAGGCGCCGGGCAGGGCGATTTTCGGTACGTTTCAGATCACGAAAATCGCCCCCAAATTTACAAAAACGTTGCAACTGTGCCGTTGCACAAGCCAAAAGGTATGGTATACTATAAGAGGATTCTGGCAGAACTTCTGCCGCAAATGCCCCGCTGAGGGGCCAAGATAAAGGAGCATTGGAACAGTATGGTTCGGATTACTATGGAAGACGGCGGCGTCATCGACATTGAGCTGAATGAGGAAGCCGCCCCTCTCACCTGTGAGAATTTCAAGAAGCTGGTCGGTCAGGGCTTTTACAACGGCCTGACCTTCCACCGCGTCATCCCCGGCTTTATGATCCAGGGCGGCTGCCCGCTGGGCAACGGCACCGGCGGCCCCGGCTGGAGCATCAAGGGTGAGTTTGCTGCCAATGGCGTCAACAACCCGATCAAGCACACCCGCGGCGTCATCAGCATGGCCCGCAGCATGAGCCCGAACAGCGCCGGCAGCCAGTTCTTCATCATGCACCAGGATGCCCCCCATCTGGACGGCCAGTATGCCGCATTCGGCAAGGTCGTGGCCGGTATGGACGTGGTGGACAAGATCGCTGCAGTCGCCACCGACTGGAACGACAAGCCCAAGACCCCGGTCCGGATGAAGACCGTCGAGCTCATCGAGGGCTGAATCACGATCTGAAAAAGAGCTTTCCGCCGCAGGGCGAACTTCACCCCATGTGTTAGACAGTATACTGTCTAACACATGGGGTGTTTTGTATGCCGAAAGGGCACCGCAAGTACAATGGAACACGGATCAGATTTTTGTCAATCCCGGCTGTCCGCCTCCAGCAGCGCGCGCTTCACGCTGATGAGGCTCTGCGGGCTCACGGAGAAGCTGCGCAGGCCGAGTTTCAGGTACTGCACGGTGTTGGCCGGGTTGCCGACGGCCAGACCGCAGATGGTCACGGGGATCTGGCCCGCGTCCGCCGCCTCCACGACCATGGCGATGAGCTTTTTCATTGCGTGGCTGGCCGGGCGGTAGTAGCGCTCGGCGATGGAGAGGTCGCGGTCCACGGCATGGGTGTACTGGATGAGATCGTTCGTCTCAATGACGAAGAACTCACACCCGTGGGCCACAAATTCTTCCGCCGTCAGGCAGGCCGACGGCACACTGAGCATGACGCCGAAGGGCATCTTCTCGTTGAAGCGCTCCCCCCGCTCCCGCAGGTGCTGGCGGCAGTGCTCCACCAGCTTCATGGCTTCGTCCCAGTCTTCCAGATTGGTCACCATCGGGAACATCACCCGCAGCGGGCCGTCTGCCGCCGCACGGAACAGCGCACAGATCTGGGTCTCGAACTGATGGGGGCGGCGCAGGCTGCTGCGGATACCCCGCAGGCCCAGCTTGGAGGACTCCGGCCCCTGATGGGCGTCGGCCATGGTGCGGTCTGCGCCGAAATCAAAGGTGCGCACCGTGACCACCCCGCCCTTTGCCGCCGCCAGGCAGGAGTGATAGAATACATACTGCTCCTGCTCGTCCACCGGGCGGCCCGGCAGCATCATGTAACCGCTGCGCAGCAGACCTACGCCGGACGCACCGGACTGCCGCGCCGTTTCGATGTCCTCCTGCCCGAAGCAGTTGGCCAGCAGCTCAAAGGGCTGGCCGTCCTTCGTCCGGCACGGCAGCGCGCAGACGCGGTTCATCTCCTCGTTCTCCCACTGCTTCTCGCAGATGCGGGACATCGCCTGCTGGCGGGTGACGGCATCCGGGTCGAGGATGCACTCGCCGTTGTCGGCGTCCAGGATGGCCGTGCGGCCGTCGCAGTCGTTCAGAAAATCGCTGCCCACCTGCACGATGCCGGGGATGTGCATGGCCCGCGCAATGATGGCCGCATGGCTCTGCTTGTTGCCTTCTGCCGTGATGATGCCCAGGATCATTCCGGCGGGCACACTGAACAGGTCGCTCGGCATGAGCACCTCTGCCGCCAGGATGACGGGGTGGTCCAGCGCCAGCCAGACGCGGGGGCGGTTGGTCAGGATGTTCACCACGCGGCGGGCGGCATCAAGGATGTCCACGCTGCGCAGCTGCATATAGGCGTTGCCTTCCATCTGAGCCAGCTGGTCGGCATAGCGGCGGCCGGCCCGGTCTACGGCTTCGGCTGCGCCGACGCCTGCCTTGATCTGGAACCGGACTTCGTTCATGAAGCCCTCGTCCTCCAGCATCATACTCTGGAACAGGAAGATGGCCTGTTCGGTGGGGCCGCTGCGCTCAGCCATCGAGTCCAGCTCGGCCTGTGCCGTCTTGACGGCCCGGTCCAGCAGCCGCTGTTCCCGGTCCGGGTTGAACGGCCCTGTGCCGAAGCTCTCGGTCCTGCGCTCCACACGGCTCACCTGCCCCAGCACCAGGCCGGACGAGGCAGCATATCCCTGATAGACTTTCATTCCTCCGTCACCTCCGTCAGGGCAGGCGCAGTCAGCGTGCGGCAGACCAGCGCCTGCAGGAATGTATTGGGCAGCAGCGCTGCCCATGCGGCCTGCGCCGCGTTTCCGCTGCCCTCGAACAGCGGTTCAAACCCCTCGATGCGGGTGCGGTCACAGGTCTCCAGAAACGCCTTTGCCAGCGTTTCCACGGTGTAATACCGGGTGGGGTCCACGCCCACATCCTCGGCGGCCGCTTCCAGCGGGGCCAGCTCTGCGTCCTGCATGTTGGCCAGCTTGAGCGCCAGGTCTGCCGTCAGTGTCACCGGGTACTTTGCCTTCACCGCCTTCTGCACAGCGTCGAACCGCTGCCGGAATGCGGCCGCGTCCTGTGCGGTCTGCTCGTTCTTCGCCACCGCATAGGCACAGCCGCGCAGCCGCCCGAAGGCCCGCAGGGTGTCGTAATAGCCCAGCTCGATGTTCCGTCTGGCGGTGTCCGGGTCAAAGTGGAGGATATCGCCCAGCTCCCAATAGCTGCGCACCATGGTGGTGGGCAGGCCGGTGCGGTTGGGCAGGGTGATGCCCACCCCTTCCAGATCGACACAGACCAGCTCCTCGGCCCCCATTTTCTGGGCCAGCCCTGTGGGCATGTTGTCGCGGTAGCCGCCGTCCAGAAACTGCACCCCGTCGATCTGTTTGGCCCGCAGCGCCGGGAAGCAGGCAGCCGAAGCCAGCAGGTAATCCTTCACCTTGCCCTTCGGGATCTCTTCCAGCGGCAGCTCACGGGGCTTCAGGCCCCGCTTTTCCACCGTGACGAGCCCGAACCGGATGGGCGAGGCGCGCAGCGCGTCCTCGTCCAGCACCCGCTCCACGATCTCTTCCAGCGGGGTGACATCCATGCCGCCCGCGCGCACCACGTCCCGCAGGAACTGGTGCAGCTCCGTCAGGTTCCGGGTCTCCTCCGGCAGCTCCATCACGTCCTGGCTGCGGATGCTGGTCCACATATCCCGTGCTGTCTCGTACAGGTCCAGCGCGAACATCGCGCCGTTCAGGCTGCCCACACTGGTGCCGGTGATGATCTGCGGGTTCCAGCCGAGTTCGGTCAGGGCACGCCAGACGCCCACCTGATAGCTGCCGCGGGCCCCGCCGCCGGCAAGCACCAGCGCCTTTCTGGGGGTATCGTTCTGCGCCATCCAATACGCCTCCTTGTCGTCCGATTCAAACCTGCAAAAAGTATACCATATTTTCGGAAAAATTTCTCCCTGTTTTTGGAACAAAAAGCGTGGTATAATTTAGTAAATTATGACTGTGAGGAGGACTGCATGAACTGCAACCAATGGATCTTTGATATGGACGGCACCCTGACCGACAGCATGACTGCGGTGTGGGAGAACGCCCCGCTGGCGCTGCTGCGCCGCTACGGCCGCACCCCAAGGGCCGACCTGCGCTCCACGCTCCTGAGCATGGGCATGGCGGACGGGGCGCAGTACCTCATCCGCGAATACGCGCTGCCCCTGCGGCCGGAAGACTATTTCGGCGTGATGCGCTCGGTCATCGCCGAGCTGTACGAGACCGTGGAGCTAAAACCCGGTGTGCGGGAGCTGCTGGCCCGCCTCAAGGCCGAGGGTGCCCGGATGTGCATCTGCTCCAACACCTGGAGCGATCAGTGCAAAACGGTGCTCACCCGCCTGGGCGTGGACGACTGCTTCGAGTTCTACATCGAAGCCCAGGGTCCCCTGCACAAGAGCCGCCCGGACGTCTTTTTCGCAGCCTTACAGCGCCTCGGCGGCACCGACCCGCACCGCTGCGCCGTCTGCGAGGATTCCCTCTACGCGGCCCGCACCGCCCACGACGCCGGCTTTTACGTCATCGGCATCGCCGACGCCGCCAGCGCCGCCGATGAACCCGCCCTCCGCCGCGTCAGCGACCAGTTCCTGACCCGGTGGGCGGAGTTAAAGTTCTGACAAAAAGAGGCCTTGCCCGTTGGACAAGACCTCTTTTCTATCGTTTATCGTTCCAAAAACTTCCGGAATGCTGCCCTCACGGCAGCTTCGCGGCCGCGGGGGATGGGGACGCGGGCACCGCTGCGCATCCACAGCTCCCCCACGGACAGCTGCGACGCCGCCGCCAGGTTGACCACATAGGAGCGGTGGGGCTGCAAAAAGCGCCGGTCGGCCAGCAGCGGCTTTGCCACTTCGGAGAAGGGCACCCGCAGCGAGAGCGAGGCCACATCCTCGCCGCTGGCAAGGTGGAAATGCACCACATGGTGGGTGCATTCCAGATACTCGATGTCCGCAAAGGGGAGGGCCCGCAGGCCGGTCGCCGTCGTCACCGGGATGACGGGGCCGTACTCCGGCTCGGTGGCGCGGTCCAGCAGGGCGGTGAGCTGTTCGGGCCGGAAGGGGATCTGCAAATACTGCATCGCATCCACCCGGAACGCCTCGTAGGCGTAGGCGGGCGTGTGGGCCAGAAAGGCCAGCGGTGCCCGCACCCCGCGCTGCCGCAGCTGCGCCGCCGCCTGCAGACCTGCCGCCGGGTTTGCCGCTGTCAGCTCGATGAGATACAGCTCAAACCGGCTGCCCGCGTCCTCTTTCCGGAGCAGGGCCCCCGCATCCCCCAGCTGTTCCACGATGCAGGCATCGGCCCGGCGGGCATAATATTCAAGGCAGTGCCGCTGCACCCGCCCCCGCAGCACCGCATCCGGGCTGCAGACCGCAATGTGAAAGATCATTTTTTCAATTCCTTCCTCCTGCCCGGCCTTCCGGGCGCTTGCATTTTGCGCCGCACGGGAGTATAGTTACTATAAAATCAGAAAAGGAGACGCCGCCATGAATCAGCCCCTTGTCAGCATCATCCTGCCCGTGTACAACGCCCAGAACCATCTGGCCCGCTGCGTGGGCAGCATCTGTGCACAGACCTATTCCAACATCGAGATCATCATCCTGAACGACGGTTCCAAGGACCAGAGCCTGCCCGTCTGCGAAGAGTTCCGCGCCAAAGACCCCCGCATCGTGCTGGTGGACAAGGAAAACTCCGGCGTAGCGGACACCCGCAACCTGGGCCTGAAGCTGGCCGGCGGCAAGTATGTGCAGTTCGTAGACAGCGACGACTATCTCGACCCGGACTTCACAGCTGCTCTCGTGGCCGCGGCCGAGGAGCACACCGCCGACCTCGTCATCGCGCCCTACAAGATGGTCATCCCGGCGGGCGCTTCCAAGCCCGAACAGGTGCTCGATAAGATCCAGGACGAGCTGGGCGTCATGAGCGTCGCCCGGCCCCCGGAGATGCGGGAGTACGGCTTTCTGCCCGCAGGCATTTACGACAAGGACACCTTCGCCCTCCGCCTGATGGACAAGCCCGCCTCCTATTTTTACAGTGTGCTCTGGAACAAGCTCTACCGCCGCGACCTCCTGACCCGGAACGACATCCAGTTCGTCAGCGAGATGCACTGGGCCGAAGACCTCGTCTTCAACCTGCGGTATATCCAGTACGCCGAGACCTTCGTTTCCATCGGCAAGGCCGGTTATTACTACGTCCAGAACCCGCAGAGCATCTGCCACACCCAGGTCCACGTATCCACCGTGGTGCAGAACAAGCTGCAGGTGTTCCGCTATTACAAAGACCTCTACACCCGCCTGGGCATGTATGAAGAGGTGCGCCCCCAGCTGTATAAATTCCTGGTGGACATCGCCGAGAGCACCTACCCCTCCGGCCCGTTCAAAAAGGCCATTGATGAGGCAAAAGCCTACTGGAAAGAGCACAAACCGGAACAGGAATCATAACAAAAATCGAGAGGCCGATGGCCTCTCGATTTTCGTTATGAGAGGTTACGCTCCGATGGCGGCGCACTTCTTGGCCAGCCAGTCGCGCTCCTCCTCGGTCAGGCGGGGAGCGAGCTTGGTGAAGACCTCGCGGTGGTAGGCGTTCAGCCACTCGATCTCGTCCTTGGTCAGAATGCCGGGCACCACAGGCGAGGTGGCGATGGGCACAAAGGTCAGCGGGCGGAAGGCCAGGAAGGTGCCGTACTGGTTGTCGGCCTTGTGGTAGCACTCCAGCTCGTTCTCGATGCGGATGCCGACGACGCCGCTCTCGTAGACGCCCGGCTCGTCGGTGACGATCATGCCCGGCTGGAACACGGTGGTGTTGCGGCCGTTCAGAGCGTGGGGGCCTTCGTGGACATTGCCCACGAAGCTGACGCTGTGGCCGGTGCCGCAGCGGTAATTGATGAGGTGCTGCCACAGCGGCTCACGGGCGATGGTATCCAGCATGTGGCCGTCGCAGTAGTTCAGCCAGACGGCCTTGGCAATGTCGATATGGCACTGCAGCGTCCAGGTGTAGAACCGCTTTTCGTCCTCGGTCAGCTCGCCCAGCGGGTAGGTGCGGGTGATGTCGGTGGTGCCGTCCATGTAGGTCGCACCGCTGTCCACCAGCAAAAAGCCCTTCTTTTCCAGCTTGGCGTGGTCTTCCTCGGTGGCGTGGTAGTGCATCATGGCCGCGTTGCCGCCGTAGGCTGCAATGGTGCCGAAGCTCTCCACGATAAACTTGTCCTGTGCCGAGCGGTACTTGTGGAGGATCTCGTCCACAGTCAGCTCCGTCAGCTCTTCGCCTGCGGCCAGACGCTCTTCCAGCTCCTTCTGGAACCGCACCATGGCCACGGCATCGCGCAGATGGGCCTCACGGTTGTGGTTCAGCTCGGTCTCGTTCTTCACGCCCTTCATCGGCAGCAGGGGGTCGGCCTCGTCCTTGACGGTCAGGACCGGGTTGTTGCGCAGGGTCTCATAGACCGCATAGTTGACGGAAGCCGGGTCGGCCAGAACGGTCTGGGCCTCGGTCTCTGCGGCCAGGAAGGTGAGGATGTCGTCATATTCGGCGATCTCGACGCCGTTCTCCTTCAGCTCGGCAGCGGCCTCCGCGCCCAGACGACGGGTGTTGATGAAGAGGACGGCACGGTCCCCGGTCACATAGCAGTAGGCCATGGCGTAGGGAGTGCACTGGATGTCCATCGCGCGGAGGTTCAGCAGCCAGGCCAGGTTGTCCAGCTTGCCCACCAGCTGGGCCGTGCAGCCCAGCTCCTTGAGCTTGGCCCGCAGCTGCTCCAGCTTCTCGGCGGGGGCAAAGCCCGCATACTCCTTGCTCAGGAGCCAGGCCGGGGTCTCCGGCAGAGCGGGGCGGCCCTCGGTCCACAGCGCATCTTCCAGATTCAGGGTCTTGATGGTGCCGTGCTTGGCGTCCAGCGCTTTCTGTACGCTGCGCACCAGCTGGCAGGAAGCGGTCAGGCCGCACAGGCCCAGCACACCGCCTTCCGGCAGGGCATCGGCGCAATACTGCTCCACGGTCGGCACACCCGGCTCGCCCATCCGTTCCAGCTCGATCTCGGTGCCCGCGATCTCCTTTTCGGCCTGCACAAAATAGCGGCCGTCGGCCCACAGGGCGCTCTTGTCTCTGGTCACGACGAAGTTCGAGTTCTCGCCGTGGAAGCCGGAGAAATAGGTCAGGGAGGTGTAGTGGTCGGGCAGATACTCGCTGGAGTGCGGGTCGCCCACCGGGATGAGGTAGAGGTCCACGCCATTGGCGTCCATGGCGGCGCGCAGCGCAGCCAGACGCTCAGGGACTGTATTCATGCTCATGATAAAAGCCTTCTTTCTTGCACTTGCCGGAAAAACGTCCGGCGGCGGTTCTCGCTGGCTCCTATTGTATCATTCCGGCGCACGGATTGCAATTGCCCCGGCCGTTTTACTCCAACGGGGTGAAACGGCGCTTATTCGTCCTCCGTCTTTGATTTCAGATCCAGCTCCGGCATCAGCTCCTCACTGATGATGGTGAGCATCTGTTCCATTTTGTCCACGTCCTCGGCGGGGAAGCGCTCCCGCACACGCTCGACCACGGTGTGCAGGTAGGAATAGCTGATGTTGTAATACTCGAAATACTTCTGGGTGGGGCGCAGGTGATACTCGCGCCGGTCCTTGGCGGACTGGATCTTTTCCACGTAGCCCTTGCGCATCAGGCTGCCGATCTTATACGCCGCGTTGGGGGTAGAGATCTTCATCATCCGCGAGAACTCCGCAATGGTGGGCTCGCCCATGGCCATGATGCCCTCCATGCAGAAGGACTCCACCGTGGTCAGGGTCGCCTCGCGGGTGGCAAAGCGCTGAAACACGTTCTGATAGAAGTGCAGCTTGAATTTTGTGTAAACGTCGTTGAATGCTTTTTCCAGCATGGTGCGGCTCCTTCCGATCGCTCAATTTCCTTTAGTATACCATGTTTTTCCCCAGAAGCAACGGGATTTTTCCGTTTTGAAACAAAGGGCCCCCCAGCCCATGCAGGCCGGGAGGTCCTTTGCGTTAAGGGGGACGCTCACTGCGTCGGGGATGTTCAGGTGGTGCCGAGGAGCTTTTTGAGCCGGAGCCATGCGCCGAAGACGTCCATCTTGGTGACATAATGGTCCGGGTCAAAGAAGGACGCATCCTTCTTGTCGGCCGCGTCCATCAGGCCGTTCTGGACCGCCCAGCGGGTGGCCTTTTGCAGCTCGATCTCTTCGGCGGGGATATCGCCGTAAAGGGTGGGCAGAGCCACCTCCGGTTTGCCTGCGGTCTCCCACAGGAGCAGCGCCAGCGCACGGCGGTCGGTCGGCACCGGCACACCCTGGGGCAGCGCATTGGCGAGGTAGAGGTCTACGCCCAGGTTCACGCCCTGCCACACCACGATGCCTGCGGCTGCGCCGCCCACCGCGATGGTCGCCGCCGTTGCCAGCGGAGAGGGCGCTGCATCCTCGATGATCTCCGCCGAGCGGTACTGCGCCCGGATGGTCACATCCTCGGCGGGCATCTGGAAGGTCATGGCCTCGGCCCGATAATCGACGTTGATATCGCCGCTGAGCTTGCTCGACGAAATGCTCCACATGTCAAACGTCATGCCGTCCGGGATCTCGTTCTGGTCCAGCACCACGGTCAGGGTGTCGTTCTCCTTGGCGGAAACAGACGTCTTGCCGTCGATCGTGCCGCCGATGACGGTCACGGTGTAGGTGGTGGGTTCCGGTTCCGGTTTCGGTTCCGGTTTCGGTTCGGGTTCGGGTTCCGGCTTGGTGATGAGCTCGCCGTTCAGCACCACGTCATCGTCCGGCATGGTAAAGGTCACGGTCTTCTTGTCGACGCCGTAGCTGCTTTCTGCGATGGGCTGGCCGTTCAGGCTGAAAATCTCGGTGTCGGCAGTGATGGTCACTTCCTTCGTCGTGGCATTGCTGGTCACGACGTAGGGGGCCCAAGCCGCAGACACACCGTTGACTTTCTCGATCTTGGCATTGGAGGAGGCCGCATCCCAGGTGATGGAGTGGAGATCTGTTACCCCGTCCAAACCTGTGTTGCCGTTGAATATGCCGCCGTTCACGGTGCCGCCGTTGTTGCTCACACTGCCCGCGAAGGTACCGCCAGAGATCGTTCCGTTGGTGTTGTTTTCCACTGTTCCTTCAAAGGTGCCCTTCTCGATGGTGCCGTTGTTCTTGACTTTGTCGTGGAACGTGCCGTTTTCGATAATGCCGTTGTTCTCGACCGAGTTCTTGAACGTGCCATTCACGATGCGGCCCGGTGCCCTATTGTCGACCTCGCCGTGGAAGGTGCCGCCCAGAATGCCGCTGTTGTTGAACACTTTGCCGTTGAACTCGCCGCCCGTGATGGCCGTCGGCTTGCCCACAAAGACGTTGCACTCCACCGCCGCACCATCTCCGATGGTGCTGAAATCGAACAGCCCGCCGGTCTGGTTGCTGCCCGTCAGAAGCAGCATGTTGCCATAGGTCGGGTCATTGGGGATGTACTGCCAGCCGTCGCCCTTGCAGGGGGTTTTGCCGCCGTTGGAATCCTTCGGCCAGCCGTTCTCCATGACGAGGTCGGTGCTGGTGATCGCTCCGTTCAGCACCACGCTCTCTTTTGGCATGGTGAATTTCACGGTATTCTTGTCGCTGCTGTCTTGGCTGCTGTTGCAGTTGCCCGCGCCGATGGGCTTGTGGTTCAGGCTGTAGATCTCGGTGCTGGCGGTGATGATTACTTTCTGGTTCATGGTCAATTCGGCCACGACGACGTAGGGCTCCCAAACCGCAGACACACCGTTGACTTCCTTGATCTCGGCTTTGGAGGAGGCCGTATCCACGGTGATGGGGTAGACACCAAATCCTGGTACGTTTATGTGGCCGTTGAACACGCCGCCGAATATGTGGCCGCCGTAGCTGTTGTTCACCCTGCCCGCGAAGGTGCCGCCAAAGATCGTTCCTCTGCCGCCGTTTTCCACAACACCCTTGAAGACGCCGTCCATGATGGTGTTGCTGTTTGTCACTTTTTTCTCAAAGCTGCCGTTCTTTATGGTGCCTTCGTTTGTCACGCTGCCCGCAAAGGTGCCGTTCTCGATGGTGTTTCTGTTTGTCACTTTTCCATTGAAGGTGCCGTCCTTGATGTAGCCGCTGTTTGTCACTTCTTCATTGAAGGTGCCGTTGTCCATGATGGTGCCGTTGCTTGTCACTCTGCCCGCGAAGATGCCGTTCTTTATGGTGCCTTCGTTTGTCACTTCTCCCTCAAAGGTGCCGCCGGTAATTTCCACACGCAATTGAGTCTCAACCGCACACGCCACAGGCTCTGCCCCCGCTCCCTTACTGGTGTTTTGGGGATAGGTGGAACTGAAATCAAACGTTCCACTCGTCAGAGTCAGTTTGCCTTTCGGGTTCGACGCGTCTTTTTCACTGTACGTCCATCCTTTGCCCTCGCAGTCGGCAGTGCCGTTGTTGGAGCCGACCGGGTAGCCGCCCTCCATGACGAGTTCGCCGGTGCTGAGCACCACGTCCTCGTTCGGCATGGTGAATTTCACGGTCTTCTTGTTGTTTGTATCGGGGTATTCGCTGTCGTAGTCGCCCCCGCCGATGGGCTTGCCGTTCAGGCTGAATATCTCGGTATCGGCAGTGATGGTCACGATAGTGCCTGCGTAGGCGTAGGGGGCCCAATGCGCAGACACATCGTTGACTTTCTTGATCTTGGCATCGGGGGAGGGCGCATCCACGGTGATGGGGTAGCCACCTGTTACCCCGGTTGGTTTTGCATTGCCGTTGAACACGCCGCCAGTCACGCTGCCTTGGTTTTCCACACTGCCCGCGAAGGTGCCGCCAAAGATCGTTCCGTTGCCGTTTAACACCGTTCCCTTAAAGGTTCCACCAGAGATTTCTCCTCCGGCGTTGTTTATCACTTCTCCCTCAAAGGTGCCGTTAGTGATGTTTCCTCCTTGGTTGTTTGACACTTCTCCATTGAAGGTGCCGCCGGTAATTGTCGCACCCTGTTGAATCTCAATCTCACATCGCACAGGCGTTGTGGTCGTTTCTCCACCGCCTTGGGGATGGGTGGAACTGAAATCAAACGGTCCACTCGTCAGAGTCAGTTTCTTCATGTGGGCATCGTAACTCCAGCCGTTGCCACTGGTGCCGTTCGAACAGTCCGGCAGACCGTTCGCGCCCATGACGAGGTCTTGGGTGGAGCCTTCTGCAAAGGCCCCCAGGGGGAGCACGGAGAGCACCATGCTCAGTGCCAGGATCAGGCTGAGAATGCGTTTTTTCATCGGGGTCGTCCTCCTTTTCTGCCAAAGACTGCGTCAAAAAGCCGCACGGTCGTTCGTTTCTGAATCCATCATACCATAAAAACAACCGGAACGGAAGCAAAACCGCGTGAAGCACCCTGAAAACTGCGTGAATGACGATTTTTGCCCCCTTGACAGGGCCAAAAACGCCGGTTGGGTCAGTCTGCTTTGGCCGTTCGCAGCCGGATGACGTTCAGCACCACCAGCTCCAGCACGATGGCCACGGCCAGCAGCACCAGCGAGGTGAGCAGGCTGGCGCTGGCACCCAGGAACATCTGGCTCAGGCCGGTGACGACATAGCACACCGCCGAGATGACCGCCGCCGTGATGGCATAGGGCAGCTGGGTGGACACATGGTTCACATGGCTGCAATGCGCACCGGCGGACGCCATGATGGAGGTGTCCGAGATGGGGGAGCAGTGGTCGCCGCACACTGCGCCGGACAGGCAGGCCGCAATGGAGATGACCAGCATCTCCCCCTGCGGGAACGCATGGCAGACGATGGGGATGAGGATGGAGAAGGTGCCCCAGGACGTGCCGGTGGCAAAGGCCAGGAACACCGCCACCAGAAAGATGATGGTCGGCAGCAGATATTGCAGCGCAGCCGCCGAGCCGTTGAGCAGGTTGGCCACGTAATACTTGGCACCCAGCAGGTTGGTCATGCCGGAAAGGGTCCACGCCAGCGTCAGGATGAGCATGGGGCTGACCATAGCCTTGAAGCCCTCCGGGATGCAGGCCGCGAAGTCCTGAAAGGTCATCACGCCGCGCACCCGGTAGAACACGAAGGTGAACAGCAGCGCGATGCTGCTGCCCATCACCAGGCCCGCCGAGGCGTTGCAGTCGGAGAAGGCGGTGATGAAGTCCACGCCTTCAAAGAAGCCGCCGGTGTAGATGAGGCCGAAGATGCAGGCCGCAATGAGCACCAGCACCGGCAAAATCAGGTCGATGACATGGCCGCAGGCTGCGGTGCCGTCGTCCACATCGTCGCCGTAGGGGCGGTCTTCGGTGGTGAAGAGGTCGCCCTTCAGCGCGTTGTCCTCGTTGAGCTTCATGGGGCCGTAGTCGGTGCCCGTGAAGATGAGGAAGAGGATCATGATGAGGGTCAGCAGGGCGTAGTAGTTATACGGAATGGTGCGCAGGAACATGGTAAAGCCGTTGATGCCCGAACCCTCCGGCACCGAGGAGGTGACGGCCGCCGCCCAGCTGGACACCGGCGCGATGATGCAGACCGGGGCCGCCGTGGCGTCGATAAGGTAGGCCAGCTTTGCGCGGGAGACCTTCTGCCGGTCGGTCACAGGCCGCATGACGGAGCCTACGGTCAGGCAGTTGAAGTAGTCGTCCACAAAGATGAGCACACCCAGAACAAGGGTCATGAACTGCGCCCCCGCGCGGGTGTGGATGTGGGTGGACGCCCAGCGGCCAAAGGCCGCGCTGCCGCCCGCCTTGTTCATCAGGGCCACCAGGATGCCCAGCATGACCAGAAAGACCAAGATGCCCACGTTGCTGGAGTCGGACAGCTTGGCGACCATGCCGCCGTCTTCGTTGAAGAACAGGGTGTTCAGGGCCAGTTCCAGGTTGCCGTTGGCAAAGAGCAGCGCACCCGTCGCGATGCCCACCAGCAGCGAGGTGTAGACCTCCTTGGTGTTCAGTGCCAGCACGATGGCCACCACCGGCGGCAGCAGGGAGAGCGCCGTGCTGTACACGGCGCAGGTGTAGGTAGACGGGTCGGCAATGGTGCCGGGTGTTGCCGCCGTGCACCACAGCAGCAGAGCGAACACCAGCACGGCGCCCGCCCACGAAAGATTGACTTTTTTCATAAGATCTGATTCCTCTTTTGATTTTTTGCCTCAGCGCGGGGCAGACTATCCCCAACCAGACAGGGAAGGGGGTGTTTGCCGCGCCGGATTATAAAGCGCTGTACTTTGAACTGTTCCGCGCCAGCGAACAGGCTGCCCGCCTCCTCCACGAGGCCCAGCAGCGGGCCGAAGAACAGGTGATGGCGGAGGATGAACCGCCGCTGCGGTTGGAAGAACCGCTCCGTCCCCGCTCAAGGGAGGCCGCCCCCCGAAAACCGTGAAGCGAAACGGAAACGCGGCATGGGGTACAACCTCTCAGTCATCGCTTCGCGATGCCAGCTCCCCTAGTAGGGGAGCCACTGGCGAGTCGGTAGTGGTCGTGCTGAACGAGCAAAGTTTTTTGCAATCGGGAACGGCCGGGCTCCGCTGTTAAGATTCACAGCTGCAATACAATGCCGCTGCCAATGAGAGCAGGGCCCACTGCTTTGCGCTCCATCGGGCCCAAGCGAACAGTAGGGCTGGCCCGACCTGCCAAGGGCTCCCCTACCAGGGGAGCTGTCGAGCCGTAGGCGAGACTGAGAGGTTGTACGAAGGATCGCCTTAGCCCTTCTTGCTCTCCGCCTTCGCCGCGAACTTCGCGTCATTGACGACGAAACGCTCATGCACGCCGCCGCCCACGGGGCCTTTTTCGTCGTGCAGCGAAACCTTGAACACCAGCTTCCGGCCTTCCACGGCGGTCAGCTCGCTCTCACAGGTCACGGTCATGCCCACGGGGGTGGGGGCGGTGTGCTCCAGTTCCAGCTTCGTGCCCACCGAGCCGCAGCCCTCGTCCAGCTCGGACGCGACGCTCATCCAGCAGGTCTTTTCGGCCAGTGCCACCAGTGCGGGCGTTGCGAACACGTCCAGTGTGCCGCTGCCCATGGTCTTTGCGGTGTTTTCGTTCGTCACGAGCTGGCTCTGCTCGCCGTGAATGCCAACAGTCAACATAAAAAAACTTCCTTTCCTGAATCGCCTTGCGGCAGTAAATTTCCGACCTCCTGATAGGATACCACATTTTCCGCGTCGATGCACCTGTTTTTGGTGAATTTCTGCATTTTCCTCTTTCCTGTCAGCCCAAAACGCGTTATGATAGGGCAAAATGGAGGAGGCGGTGCCGGACTTCCCCCTCACCGGGCGCGTCCATTTTTCCACGCTCAAAACGCACCCTTTTTGCAGATTGAAATCGCAGTTTTCTTGCGTATTGGGGTATTTTTTTACAATTTTGAGGTTCTGCTCAAAATCTTTGCAAAAAGCCTTGACAGGGCCTCTTCTGCGTGATACTATGAACGCATGAACAAACGTTCACATGAATGTGCCGCGAAAGGAGAGACTGCCATGAACGACCCCAAAGACGCTCTGCCCGCCGCGCAGCCGGGGCCTCTTGTGATGCCGGATGACGAAGTGCTGTATGAGCTGGCCGACCTGTTCCGGGTGTTCGGCGACTCCTCCCGCATCAAGATCCTGTATGCGCTCCACGACAGCGAGCTGTGTGTGCAGGACCTTGCGAATGCGGTGCAGCTGAGCCAGTCTGCGGTGAGCCACCAGCTCCGGGTGCTGAAGGACTCGAAGCTCGTGCGGTTCCGCCGGGACGGAAAGACCGTTTACTACGCACTGGACGATGACCATGTGCGCAGCATCCTCTCCATGGGGATGGACCATATCGAAGAATAACCGAAAGGCAGGTACTTATTATGAAGAAGAGCTACAAGATCGAGGTCGATTGCGCAAACTGCGCCCAGAAGATGGAAGACGCCGCCAACACCGTGGCCGGTGTGGCAAATGCGACCGTCAGCTTCATGACCCAGAAGATGAAGGTGGAGTTCGCAGAGGGCGCAGACCCCCACGACACCATGGTGAACGTTCTGGCCGCCTGCAAAAAGGTCGAGGACGACTGCGAGATCTTTGATATCTGAGCAACGCATCCGATGAGAACGGCTCCTCCTGCGGGGGAGCCGTTTCCTTCCCCGGCGATTTCCTGTTGAAAGAAAAGCCAGTTTTCAACACTTTCCACCGGGTTTTCAACATCTTTTGCGGAAAAGTTTGAAAACAAACGCGAAAAAGTCAGATTTCTTCGGGAAAACCTCGTGGAAAACATGGGGGAAAACGTGGAAAAGTTTCCTTTCCGGGGAAAACCTGTTGAAACCGCCCCCAGCCATCCGTCAAAAGGAGAGTTTCGTATGACCAAAAAGCAGAAAAAGGTGCTGTATCAGATCATCGCGGCGGTCATCCTGATCGTGATCCTGAAGCTCCTGCCCGCATTCCCCACCCCGGTGGAGCTGGTGCTCTACCTCATCCCGTACCTCGTGGTGGGCTGGGATGTCCTGCGCAAGGCGCTCAAGGGCATCAAGAACCGCCAGCCGTTCGACGAGTGCTTCTTGATGGCCGTTGCCACCGTGGGCGCGTTCGCGCTGGGCGACTATGTCGAGGGCTGCGCCGTCATCCTCTTTTACCAGATCGGCGAGCTGTTCCAGAGCGTGGCCGTCGGCAAGAGCCGCCAGAGCATCTCCAGCCTGATGGACATCCGCCCCGACTACGCCAACATCGAGGACGCAGACGGCAAGCTGGAACAGGTGGACCCCGATGATGTCGAGGTCGGCACCGTGATCGTGGTCCAGCCCGGCGAGCGTGTGCCCATCGACGGCGTGATCGTGGAGGGCATTTCGGCCCTGAATACCGCAGCCCTGACCGGCGAGAGCCTGCCCCGCGATGTGCAGGCCGGCGACGAGGTCATCAGCGGCTGTGTGAACATGACCGGCCTGCTCAAGGTGCGCACCACCAAGGAATTTGGCGAGTCCACGGTCTCCAAGATCCTCGACCTGGTGGAAAATTCCAGCATGAAGAAGGCCCGCACCGAGA
>OGIS01000367.1_pt1 | contig 23565 bp, 18 predicted proteins | sample 1571821 | NCBI WGS metagenome assembly OGIS01 (sample SAMEA2581965, study PRJEB24529) | metagenome | biome: Human gut stool | place: China | collected 2011
TTGCAGGAAACTTTGCGCGTTCTCCGCTTTCGCGGGGGTGCGCTTGGGGGAGCCGTCGGCGTTCAGCCCGGCTACCACGCTGATCTCGCCCGTCTTTTCGTCACGGACTATCAGCACGTCCTTTTCATCTTTTTTCTTTGCCATCTGATTGATTTTTGATTGTGAAACATTGTTTGTTATCTGATGCGGGCTTTGTATGCCGCCATCTGTTCCTTGTTGAACTCGTCCAGATGTTCCGAGAGGAACTTCTCCACATCGGACTCCTTGTAGTAGGTCTTCTGCCGGAGCATCAGGTAAGGCAGGATGCCTATGCTGCGGTAGCGTTGCAGCGACCGCTTGCTGACCTGAAGCATCATGCAGAGGTCTTGGTTGTCGTAAAGCCGCTCCCCGTTGAACCGTTTTTCCTTGTCCGCACGTTCTTCTACCTGCGGCATCATCCGTTGGTGCTGCCGGATTTCTTCAAGGAGCTGTTCCTGCCTGTCAAGCCGCTCCATGATGGAGCCGAGCCATCTTTCGATTCCCTGTGTTTCCATACCTTACGTCTTCCTTGATATTTCTTGCGTTTTCCCGGTGCGGACAAGGTATTGCCTGTGCAACCCGTCGGGGCTTTCTTCCTCGCAGTTGAGTCTGTGCATTTCCAGTACCTGCTCGATGTCGGAGAGACGGTAGCGGCATTTCTTTCCGATTTTGGAGAACGGAATCCGTCCGGCATCCCGGTATCGTTGCAGGGTGCGCGGACTCACGCCGAGGATAGCCATCGCTTCCGCGCCGGAAAGCCAGCGGTCTGTTTGGTCAGGGGATTTCCCTTCCCCGTTCTTGCGGATATGTTCCGCTATTTCCTCAATCCGTCCGACCAGCCTGTCGAAGTCGGATTTTTCCATCATTACCATGTTCATAACTTGTTCTTTTTTATCGTTCATGCCGCAAAATTACAGGGGCGGAAAAGGGTGGGCTTATGACTCATATATGACTCATAGAAGATTTTTTAGATTTGGCTCCGCTTGGCGTATGCTGCAATTCCAAATACCGCCACTTGTATTGGGAATGAGCGGTTTATGTTTGCCGTAGACTAACTTTGCAGTGGAAAAATTCAAAAATGAAGTATCATGGAAATAGTAATCATTGAAAAAAAGGCGTTCGAGGCGTTCATGACGGAGGTCTCGTCGCTGGCGGAAAAGGTGGACCGCCTTTGTGCGCGGAAAGACGGACGGCGTCTGAAGAAATGGATGGACGGGGAAGAGGTGTGCCGCCTGCTGCGCCTCAGTCCGAGGACACTGCAAGGGATGCGCGACAAGGGGATTATCGCTTGCTCGCAAGTAGGCAGGAAGTTCTATTACCGGACGGAAGATGTGGAATGCTTTGTTTCCGAAAGACGGGAGGCGGCATTATGAAGCAGGAGGTGCTTACGCTGGAACAGGGCTTGTTGGCGGACGTGCATACGTCCTTGAAGGAAAGCCATCGGAGAATCAGCCGCTTTATGCAGGAGTATAGCCCGCCGTTGAACGGCGACCGTTACCTGACAGACAAGGAGGTGGCGGAGGCTTTGAAGGTAAGCCGACGCACCTTGCAGAAGATGCGGAACGACAGGACGCTGCCGTTCATCCTTCTTGGCGGCAAGGCTCTTTACCGGGAGCATGACATACAGCGGATCTTGGAGAGGAACTACCGAAAGGCGGAGATCTGACCCGCCGGAAGACGGTAAAAACGGAAAAAGCGGACGGACATTCCCGATCGGGAGATTGTCCGTCCGTTTTTGTGTTATTCTATCCGGCTCTCAACAAGAGTGCTTCTTGTCAAGCAGGATGAATATGGACTTTTGTTCCTGCTTGTTTTCAGAAACTGCTTTCCCTTTCAGCCACTTGCGGAAAGCATGGGCATAAAAGGTATTCACCCTATATGCCACGGCGATAATGATGTCAAGGTTGAAGATGTCAGCCGAGTAGCCGTTCTCCATGCGGATGTACTTGCACGCCTCGTAGTCCGTAAGTACGCCGGACTTGCGTAACGTCCTTATCTCTTTATGTATGAACGGCACGGCGGCATTGAACAGTTCGGCTATTTCCCATGCCGTCATCCATATCTCCCTTTGGGAATTGCCCTCTATGCGAATGTTCCCGTTCTCGTCTGTCTTGATGATCCTTCTCATGGCAGTGCGGTTTATATCGTCTGGCAAATGAACTGTTCCATCGACTCAATCTGCTTGGAAAGCCGCTCCATGTCGTTGCTCACCTTCTCGGCGGTGATCTTGGCGTAGATTTGCGTGCTTCGGATGCTGGTGTGCCCCATCATCTTCGAGAGGGTTTCTATCGGCACGCCGTTGGAGAGGCAGATGGTGGTCGCATAGCTGTGGCGGGAGCAGTGCCAGGTCACGTTCTTCGTGATGCCGCATTGTCTGGCAACGACCTTGATGCCGTATCTGCAATGGGGATAGCAGGGTACCGGCAAAAGCCGTCCGTCTTCTGCCATGCCGCTGTATTTCTCTATAATGTGCCTCGGCACTTCCAACAGGCGGATGTTGGACTCCACGCCTGTCTTCTGACGGTTGGTCTTTATCCACAGGTGCCCGTCAAATGAGGTCTGCAGGTTCTCTTCCGTGAGGTTGTACATGTCCGTCCAACTCAACCCGGTGAAGCTGCAGAATATGAAAAGGTCACGTATCAGTTCGTAGCTTTTCTTCTTGAACGTTCCGTTGATGAGCTGTGTTATTTCCTCTTTCGTTAGGAATCCGCGTTTCGTTTCCTCCTTGGTGATGTGGTAGGCATAGAACGGGTCACGGGGCAGCCAGCCGTTGTTGATGGCGGTATAGATGATGCTGCGGAAGGGCATCATGTACGACCAAACGGTGTTGGTGCAATGGTTCTTCTCCGTGCGGAGGAACAGCTCGAAGTCCGTGATGAAAGCCGGGGTTAGCTCGCGCAGGGCGATGTCGCTCACCTTGTAGCGTTGTCTGATGAACTCCGACAAGTGGCTATAGACGGTACAATACTTCCAGTAGCTGCGCTCGCTTTTCATCTTGCCCACCATCTTGGCATAGTCCTCGTTGTGCTGTTTGAACACGGCAAGCAGCGTCTTGTGGTTCTGCCCCAATCCGAGATAGGCGTTGCGTACCTTCTCCGCCGTGACATAACCGTCCGTGTCGCATACCTCCTGATAAGCCTTGTTGATGCCGACACGTATCTTGTCAAGCATACGGTTTCCTTCCTGTGCCACGAGGCTGCGCCCGGACAGCCGCCCGGTTTCCACGTTCCACATCTTTTCCTCCACGTCCAGCTTGCTGCTGAACTGCGATACCTTGCCGTTCACCGTGATGCGGCACATCACGGGAATCATTCCGTTCTTCTTCGGCGCGTTGCGCTTGAGGTAGAACAATACTTTGAAAGTGCTTCTGCTCATACTCTACATTTTTCTTTGGTTGCAAAATTAGTTCATGCAGAGTCGGAAGGCTGTAAGCAAATCGCGGCACATCGGCGCAATCGCATCCGCGCATCGTCTTTTTTCGGTCTTTCATATTCCCGATACCGGGATAATCCTTAAATTCGCATGTCTGAAAGCCGTAAACCGATGTCTTTCAGTATATACGCAGCCACTCACGGGAGGGCATTGTTCGGGAAGATTGAGTAACGGGATAGTAACGTAACTCTTGCTTCAATCGGCGTTTTTGTGGCATTCAGTGACTTTGACCGAAACTCCCATTAAACTCGCTAAAATGCTTGATTCCAACGTTTTTTCACCGATTTTCTCTCATTCTCAGTTTTTTGTCGTATCTTTGCCCGATACTGTTTATTTGAGCGATGTTCAATATATTGTGTTGTAATCATAATATAATGATTTTGCCATAAATACGCTGTATTTTCAAGAAACTAAATAGGTTTAGATGATTTCGTTATTTGGTTTCTTGTCGAGAATGGAGTTGTCTATGTTTATACACAAAGTCACATATCTTATGAGTAGAGATGATTTGATGAAATTCATGTCTTTAATCTTTTGCGGTTTGCTTGTAGCTACTTCATTATCAGCTCAGGCAAAGCTTGATTCCTTGCTGAATGAATTGGATCATGTTGTAGTAAAAGAGAAAGAATATACTGTACGTAAGGAAAACTATTTGGATAAACTCAAAGAACAACTCAAGAATCAGAATCTTACCAAAGAAAGCCAATATTCTATTTATCAAAGTCTGGCACATGAATATGAGGCTTTTATTTGTGACTCAGCGATAGCTTATGCTACACAAGCTTTGGAAATAGCTACAAATTTGCAGAATACTAGATGGGTAAATGATAGTAAAATACAGTTGGCACGTGGAGAAGCTAAGGCAGGGATGTTTCCCAAGACAATTGAGATTTTAGAGTCGATCTCGAGGGAAGATTTGAAGCATTATCAATTAATTGATTATTATAAGACATATATTGATGTGTATATCTATATGATTGAGTATAATGACGGATATGATTTAACTGAGCTGATTTTGAAAAAGGAGATTTGCCAAGATTCATTAATTCAGATAGTGGATACGACCACGTTTGAATATGCTACACGGTATGGCTTTTATTGTATTGAAACTGGAAAGTTGGCTACTGCGGAAAAGATATTGTTGTCTTACTATCCTAAAGTGCAACCGGATACAAAAGAATGTGCGGAGATAACATCTATCCTTTCATTTCTGTATGAACGGACGGGAGATAAGGAGAGAGCAAAAGAATATTTGGCTATCTCTGCTATTTCTGATATAAAGGCCTCTGTGAAAGAGAATATATCATTGAGGGACTTGGCTTTTATTCTATTTAATAATGATGTGGATATAAATCGGGCAAACCAATATATTAAAAAGAGTTTGGATGATGCCAATTTTTATAATGCACGATTACGGAATATACAAATCGCTAAAATGTTGCCTATCATTGACAAAGCCTATCAATTGGAGCGTGAAAGACAACGGGATAGGTTACGAATTTTATTGGCAACAGTGAGCGTACTTTCTATTATCTTATTAGTTGTTATTTTATTTGTCGTAAAACAGATAAAGAAAGTAGCAAAGGCAAAGAAACATATTGAAGAAATAAATGCGCGTCTGAACGAATTGAATGTAGCCTTGCAGGATGTTAATAAGCAATTAAAACAGACGAATCTTTCCCTTGCTGAGTCTAATCATATTAAGGAACTTTTTATCAGTAGTTTCCTTGAAATATGTACTGAATATATCGAAAAACTGGACGCTTTTAAAGGAATGGTAAATCGCAAAGTGAAAGCAGGTCAGATAACCGATATATTGAAGTTGACATCTAAAACAGAGAATTCGGTACTTGAATTAAAAGAATTATATGCGAATTTTGATAATGCCTTTTTAAATATCTACCCTTCTTTTATTGAAGAGTTTAATGGAATTCTTCGACCTGAGGAACGATATCCAACCACTGAAGATAAGTCCCTAAATCAGGAATTACGTGTTTTCGCGTTAATCAAGTTGGGGATTAAAGACATAAATAAAATTGCTGTCTTTCTTCACTATACCCCTCGTACTGTCTATAATTATCGCAGTAAGATTAAATCGAAAGCTTTGAATACGGATGAAGACTTTGAAGAGAAGGTGAAACGTCTTTGTCAAGATAGCTTTTAATGTCTTTATAAAGGGATAAATTATCTTTCTAGAAAAACATCAATTTACATAGAACAATAAAAAAAATATAGACAATTATTTGATAATCAGCATATTAAAAAGAAGAGGTAACTGTTAATTTTTACCTTGCACTTACTTGCCTATTTGTTTTCTACAATATCTTCTTAGTTTTGCCTTAGAGAATTTCAGCAAAACTAATTTGTTCAACATTACTAATATTTATGGAAAAGCAATTCAGAATTAAACAAATCACACAGTTTTTTGTGCTAGTTCTTTTCATACTCTTTCCTTCCTGGGCAGTTGCCCAGCAGAGTACGGTGAAAGGGCTTGTTAAAGATGAAACAGGAATACCTGTTATCGGAGCAAATGTGTCTGTAAAGGGGACTACTAATGGGGTGGTAACGGATACGAATGGACGTTTTATACTATCTAATGTCAAAGCTGGTGCTACGATTATGTTTTCTTATGTCACTTATACCACTAAAGAGATTGTTTACAAGGGACAATCTAATATAATAGTGACTCTGGCAGAAGATAATAAGTTGCTGGATGAAGTGGTAGTTATCGGTTATGGGCAGGTGCGAAAGGGGGATGCCACTGGGGCTTTGACAAGTCTCAAAGCCGATGACAAAATCAGAGGATTTGCTCCTAATACACAAGATTTGCTGGTTGGTAAAGTGGCGGGGGTAGCTATCACTAGCGAAGGAGGCTCTCCTAATGGTGCTTCTTTTATCCGAATCAGGGGTGGTTCGTCCCTTACTGCCAGCAATGACCCTTTGATTGTAGTGGATGGTGTATTTATTGATAATCAAGGGCTAAATGGTGCCGGTAATATATTAAGTACGATTAATCCTACTGATATTGAATCTTTCACTATTTTGAAGGATGCCTCTGCAACGGCTATTTATGGTTCACGTGCTTCTAACGGTGTTATTCTGATTACTACTAAAAAAGGGACAGAAGGAAAAGTGAAAATTACCTATGATGGGAATGTATCTATAGGTACTCCCAAAAAGAAGATTGATGTAATGACGGGGGATGAGTTCCGTGTATTTCTTAAGGATGCGTATTCAGATTTGGGTATCTATGAACAAATGGCGAAGAAACAAGGACTGGTGAATACTGATTGGCAAGATGAAATATTTCGCACTACACTGAACACAGAGCATAATCTGAGTGTGTTTGGAACTGCAGGAAGGGTGATGCCTTATCGTGTCTCTTTTGGATATACCAACATAGATGGTATCTTGAAAACGTCCAAGACGGAACGTTATACAGGAAGTTTTTCTATTACTCCTTCTTTATTTGATGATCATCTGAAAATCAATCTTAACGGACGTGGTATGTATGTAAAGAACCGTTTTGCAGATTGGGGAGCTATTGGAGCGGCAATTGTAATGGATCCTTCCCAATCTGTTTATGATAAGGATAGCCCTTATGGCGGATATTTTACATGGAGAGGCGATGACGGAAATGTTATTCAGGTGGCAACAAAGAATCCATTGTCTATGCTGGAAATGACATATGACAAATCGAAGGTACGTAACTTTATCGGAAATGCACAGATTGATTATAAATTACATTTCTTTCCTGATTTACGGTTGAACATGAATGCAGGTATGGATTATTCGAAAGGAGAAGGTATTAAGTATATTTCAGAATTTGCTCCGTCCGATTATATGTATGGAGGTTATGATTCGAGTTGGAATCAAAAAATTCGTAACTCGTCATTCGACTTCTATGCTCAATATACGAAAGATTTTAAATTTCTGGATAGCAATTTTGACCTGATGGGCGGCTATTCTTGGCAGCATTACTGGCGTGCAGGTGATGGAATAGGACATCGTATTACAAAGTTTGACGTATACGGTGATCCGCTGCTTGTAACTCAAAGCAATTATGAAACGGAGCACTACATCGTTTCCTTCTTCGGACGCCTCAATTATAACGTGAAAGATCGTTATTTAATGACTTTTACGTTACGTAATGACGGTTCATCCCGTTTTCATAAGGATAATCGCTGGGCTTTGTTCCCTTCGGTCGCTTTGGCATGGAGAATGTCAGAAGAAAGTTTTATCAAAGACTTGGGATTTATCAATAACCTGAAGTTACGCTTAGGTTGGGGAGTTACCGGACAGCAGGATATTAATCAGGGAGATTATCCTTATATGGCTACTTATCTGCATACAGTGGGAGATCAGGCCAATTATCTGCGCGGATACAACAATGGGGTACCTGTATGGGTATCACTATTACGTCCGGAAGCGTTCAATCCTGACTTGAAATGGGAATCTACAATTACTTATAATGTGGGTGTGGATTATAGTCTATTTAATAACCGGATTGACGGGACGATTGATGTATATCGCCGTAAGACTAAAGATTTGATAAATGCGGAGACCAAGACGACTGCCGGAACGAACTTTAAAGAATATGTTGCAGCCAATATTGGTAATCTTGAAAATACGGGATTCGAGTTCGCGATCAATGGACGTCCCATTGTCAGCCGAAATTTCACTTGGGAAATAGGAGGTAACGTAGCTTATAATAAAAATAAGATTACCAGATTAAGTGTTGGGGATGACAAGGATACGAAAAGTGTGAATGGTATGACTGTGCATATGGTGGGATATGCAGCTAATATGTATTACGTTTATGAGCAGATTTATGATGATAAGGGTAAACCGATAGAGGGCCTTTATAAAGATCAGAATAATGACGGACAGATTAATGAACAGGATTTACGCCCGTATAAGAAATCCGCACCGGATTTCACTCTCGGATTGAATACTCGGTTGAACTGGAAGGCTTGGGATTTGTCTATTGCAGGGCATGGAAATTTTGGAACTTACAATTATAATGCAATTGCTGCCAATCATGCCGGATTAAGTCCTACCACTATTTATGCCAGTGAATCTTTGTCTAATCGAGTGACAAGTGCTTTTGATACGAACTTTCAGATAGCACAACCTCTGTCTGACTACTATGTGCAGAATGCATCTTTTTTCCGTATTGACAATATTGTACTGGGATGGTCGTTTAAAAATTCAAAACGGCTCCCGTTCAACGGAAGAATTTACGGAAGTGTGCAAAACCCCTTTGTATTTACCAAATACAAAGGAGTTGATCCTGAAGTGTTTGGTGGATATGACGGAACTTTGTATCCTCGTCCCATGACATTCTTACTTGGTGTGAATCTTAATTTTTAAAAACATAGAATTATGAAGCAATTATATAATTTGTTATTATTATCTGCCTTTTTGTCCATAATCTTCTCTTCCTGTCTGGGAGATTTGGATACAGTACCTCTGACGGACGATAAACTGCTTCCTGAGAAAGCTTGGGAAGATCCGGATGCTTACGAACAATTTTTAGCGAAGATATATGCGGGACTAACTCTTTCGGGAAATGAAGGTCCTTTTGGACTTCCTGACATTTCAGCCAATGATCAGGGAGAAGCTACTTTTTTACGGTCTTATTGGAATCTGCAGCAGTTGGGTACGGATGAGGTAATTTGCGCAGAAGATAACGAAACGATGAGAGGATTGCAATTTTGTCAATGGAATTCTAATAACAATTTTGTTGCATTGAATTATACGCGCATTTATATGAATATAGCTTATGCCAACGAGTATTTGCGTGAAACGACAGAAGAAAAGTTAGAACGTCGGGGGGTGAACGACGGGTTGAGGACAAAAATTGATAGATTTAGGGCGGAAGCTACGGTGTTACGTGCTATGAATTATTATTTCTTAATGGATCTTTATGCAAATGTTCCTTTTATTGACGAAAGCGTGGTAGTCGGTTCTAGGAAAATAGAACAAAAAGGCAGGGAGTTCTTCTTTGCTTGGATCGAGTCCGAATTAAAGAGTGTGGAAGGGAAATTGCCACAGGCTGATAAGGAACATTATGGTATGGTGAATGATCCTACGGTTTGGATGCTTTTGGCTAAAATGTATCTGAATGCCGAGGTATATGTCGGTGAAAAAAGATATGACGACTGTTTGGCTTATCTGAAGAAGATACTGGGAGCGGGATTTACAATTGATCCTGTTTATAAAAATATGTTCTGTGCGGATAACGAGAAATCACCGGAGATAATATTCCCATTGGTTTATGATGGTCGCAGGGCTACAACTTTTGGTGGGACCACTTATTTGATCGCAGCTGCATGTAAATCCGATATGAATCCGCTGGCAAATTTGGGATTCTCCCAAGCTTGGTCGAATATCAGAGCGAAGGAGTCTTTATCGACAATGTTTGAAGAAGGTGATAAACGTGCCATGTTTTGGAAGCAGGACAGAACTTTGGAGACTTCCGTTTGGTATGATTTCGCTAAAGGATGGTCGGTGATTAAATATTCGAATCTGAAGAGTGATGGTACTGCAGGGTCAAACAGTGCGCATGCCGATACTGATTTTCCTTTCTTCCGTTTGGCTGATGCTTATTTGATGTATGCGGAAGCGGTACTCCGCGGTGGGCAAGGTGGTACTAAAGCGCAGGCTTTGCTATATATTAAAGAACTTCGCGAACGTGCAGGTATTTCACCCATTTCGGATATAGAACTAACATTGGACTTCGTTTTGGAAGAACGTGCACGTGAATTGTATTGGGAAGGCCATCGACGTACAGACTTGATTCGCTTTGACAGGTTTACGAGGAATTATAAATGGCCCTGGAAAAATGGAGTGTTCAGTGGGGTGGCTAATATTGATAGTAAGTACAATCTTTACCCTCTTCCTTCAACAGAACTGACATCTAATCTTGATTTAAGACAAAATACCGGTTACTAAATGAAAAGACAAATGAAAACATATCTGAAATATATTATTGGTATTCTATGCCTGCTTGGCATGGTAGCTTGTAGTGATAGGGATACAGAGCCTGCATTGACTCGGGTGGTACCTGGTACACTTGATGATTTTCCGGCTGATAGCTATGAACTTCAGAATCCGGAGGATGTAAACCCACTCTTATTTACAGCGACCTGGACAGAAACTTTGTTCTATTTGGGCGGAAGTTCTACCCCTACTCCGATAGCTCCGGTAGAATATACGTTGCAGGTAGACAGGGTCGGGAATAATTTTGAGACTCCTCAGACGTTGTTGACTACCACTTCTTTAGTTGCAAATGTTTATACCAAGGAATTTAATAATTTACTGGAAGAAGGTTTGAACGGTGTGCCCGGAGAAAAGATGGAGATAGAGTTAAGAGTTTTGACCAGTTATGGTCAGAATGTGGTCAGAGAAGTCGTATCAGGTAACAAGATACAATTGGCGGTAACTCCTTTCAAAGACAGGGATCCGTTGCAATTGATGTATATCATTGGGGATATGAATGGATGGAATAATACAGATGCGGATGGGATGTATATTATGTTTAAGAACAACAGCGATAGTAAGAACCATGTTTATACTTATACAGGATATATGCCTGCTAACTGCTATTATAAGTTTCTTCCCGAAGAATCATTGGGAACATACAAAGCATATTGTTTCAGGGAAGAAGGTAAACTTGAATATGTGGAAAGTGACGGCGGCTCTCTATATAATGCTACTGACGGTTATAAAACAATTACGATTAATCTCAAGGAACTGACTTACAGCGTTGAGGATTATGATATAACCGGGGTTAAAGTATGGGGCTCTGTCGGATTAATTGGTGAGTTCTGCGGTTGGGATAATGAGCCCTTGATGACGAGGTTTTCTGCTGACAATAGTCATATTTGGAAAATGGCTGTTACACTACCGCCTCTTGCTTCGGGAGCTACACATCCGGTGAAGTTTCGTGCTAATAAGAGCTGGGACAGTCGATGGGCAGCTACGGACCCGGAATCAGTTCCGTATGGAAAGAGTGTTTTCCTGATGGGTGATGAATATGATCCTAATATTATTCTGCGGGAAGGTGGGGATTATCAGGTAATCTTCAATGATCTGACCGGACATTACATTTTCCAGAAAAAAACAATAAACTAGTAAGAAACATGAAGAAAATACAGATTATATTCGCTTTATTTTGCCTGCTGGCTTTTCTGTCGGCATGTAATGACGACGATCAGAATCGGCTAAATGCATTGCCTTCTGTAATCAGCGATCTTGAAAGTACAGATTATTCGTTGCCGAAATTTGTGGAAGGACAGAATACTTATTTATTCAGAATGACTTGGACAAAGACTAAGTTCTTTTCAGAATCTGAATCGCCGATTTATGTAGAAGATGTAAGCTATGATGTAGAAGTGGATTTAGCAGAGAGAAATTTTGCTAATCCCCGGACAGTTTATTCTACACAACGGCTCTATATGGATGTTTATGAAGAAACTTTGCGTGATATTTTGGTAGACTTGGCAGGTGAAGGAAATGAGGAGACTCAGGTAGTTAGCATCCGTGTCAAGAGTACTGGTAATCAAATAGTAACTTATTCGAAGCCGCTCCTTTTGTCGATTACTCCTTATGTGCCTGAACCGATTGTCGAAGCAGTCTCCGGTGTGGTGAGTTCTCTACCTGATAATAGCTATATACTCGAAAGGCCGACAGGAGAAGATAATCCTTTATTGTTTGCAGTTATATGGACGGAAACGAAATTTTATCTACAAGGAACTGGAGCACCGGCTCCTATATCACCGATAGTAGAATACATCTTACAAATTGATAAAGCTGATAATAGTTTTGAATCTCCTAAAATATTAGCTGTTACTTCTTCGCTTATGGCAAATGTCTTGACTAAGGAGCTGAATAGCCTGTTAATTGATAAATTGGGGGCAACTCCTGGTGAGAGCATGAATTTACAAATGAGATTGCTAAGCCATTATAAGGAGGAAGGCATCACAAAAGAGGTTGTATCGAATATAATAACGTTTTCTGCAGTTCCATATGTGGAAGTCGATCCTCGACGGCCTGTATATCTCGTAGGAGATATGAATAGTTGGAATACGAGTAATACTGACTTTATGATGTTCAAGGAAAATAGTAACGCGCAGAATTATATATATACTTTTACTGGATATTTTAATGGAAATACTTCATTAAAGTTTGTTCCGGAAGAGTCTTTGGGCACTAACAAGGCTTATTGTCGAAAAGAAGACGGCACATTGATTTATGCGGATAGTGAGGAAGGAAAGATTCAAATTACAACCGATGGCTATAAGACGATTACGATTAATTTGGAGAGAATGACCTATCAGGTGACAGAGTATAATGTAGCTGGTGCTATAGAATGGAATACGATGAGTGTCGTTGGAGCATACTGTGGATGGAACCCGTCAAATCCGATAGCACAGATGACAAAAATACCAGGTAATTCTCATATATGGAAGTTGAAGATTAATATGCCTTTTACGGAGAACTCGGATAATGGTGTCAAGTTTGTGGGTAATAATGCATTTGGCAACAATTATGTTCCTGTGGACCAATGGTCGAATCCATACGGTATTTGTGAATTGAATCCTGTTGATCGGGATGTTAATATTGTCCGGGATGAAGGAGGCAGCTTCTTGTTTATGCTCAATGATTTGACAGGGCATTATGTAATGATGAAATTAAATGATTAATGATTATAAATAGAGATACTATGAATCCAGTAAAAATATTTTCGCTTCTGCTATTCTCATTGTTGGTGTTGAATAGCTGCAATGATGATGAGTATACGTGGACTGATATACCTAATAACGAGATAAGTCCAATCACTTCGCATAATAAAGTGATATATGAGGTTAATGTGTATAGTTATTCTTCCGGGCATAATTTCAAAGGACTTGAAAACGACCTGCCTCGATTGAAAGAACTAGGTGTAGATGTTCTTTGGCTAATGCCTATTCACCCTCGGGGTGAGGAAAATAGGGCAGGAACATTGGGAAGTCCTTATTCAGTGAAAGACTATAAAGGAATCAATCTTGATTTTGGAACAACGGAAGACTTTAAGTCTTTGGTGAAAGCCGCTCATTCCATGAATATGGAAATTTGGCTGGATTGGGTGGCAAATCATACTGCTTGGGATAATGTTTGGGTTGTTGACCATTTGGATTATTATGCGGAGAAGGATGGAGAACGTCCTTACTCTCCCGGAGGATGGCTGGATGTCATTCAACTGGATCACAGTAATGTAGAGATGCGTACCGCTATGGCTGATGCAATGAAATATTGGCTGACTGAATTTGATATTGACGGCTTCCGGTTTGATGCGGCTGATTTTGTTCCGGTAGATTTCTGGAGAGAGTTACGGAAAGAAGTGGATAAAGTAAAAAAGGTGACCTGGCTTGCCGAAGGCTCCGGTTCTGCTAATATGGAGGTCTTTGATTACGACTATGCCTGGGATTTTGCAACTGCATTGAAAGATTTTGGAACAGACAATGATGTTCCGGCACTGATTGCTGAGTGTAAAAAGTTGTTCAATGATGCGGTATACAAGAATAAGGGACGTATGGTTTATATAACTAATCATGATTTGAATGCTTATGAAGGTACAGAATTTGACCGTTATGGGAATAATGTGTTGCCATTGGCAGTCTTGTCCTTTACCATTTATGATATGCCTCTTATTTATAACGGGCAGGAAATTGGAATGAATAAATCCATGAACTTTGCTGAGCCCTCAATGGTGGAGTGGGATCCGGTGAATAAAGTTTATGTAAATCTGTATCAGAAGCTGACTCGCTTGAAACGTACTCAACCAGCACTTGAAGATGGAACAAATCGGGGCGCTTTGAAAATATATTCTACCAATGATGAAAATTTGTTTGCCTATTCACGTATAAGGGGCGATAATGAAGTATTGATTCTTTTGAATTTTGCTCAGGTACCTAAAAGGCTGCGATTTACCCAGGATGTTCCGGAGGGTAAGTTTAAAGATTATCTGAATGGAGGTGGTAGAGAGTTCTCAACAACAGATGGTATCTCTTTACATGAAAATGGATATGCAATTTTTGTAAAATAAAATATGAATATGATGAAAAAAAACATACTGCAGGTTGTTCTTTTAATGACTTTCTTGTTTTTACCTTTATTTGTGGAGGATTCAGTAGGTGAAGGTACTCTCTATGATATTCGTAAATATGGAGCAAAGGGAGATGGCCAAACATTAAATACGAATGCTATTAATTCTGCCATAGAAGACTGTTTTAGAAATGGAGGTGGTAAGGTGTTGATTCCCAGTGGGGTTTATCTCACTGGAACGATTTATCTTAAAGATAATATAACGATTTACTTACACAAAGAGGCCGTTTTGAAGGGAACTTCGGATGTCGGTCAATATAAGTCCTATATTCCTTTGGGGGATCTTACTATGTTTGATAGTGGGGAAGGCGGTGAGAATGCGAATAGTTCTGTTGATCCTCATTGGAATCGGGCTTTGATTCTTGGAGTAGGTGTGAGCAATGTTACTATCGAGGGTGAAGGCATTATTGACGGTAATCATGTATTTGATCCGGAAGGTGAAGAAAAAATGCGTGGTCCGCATGCGGTAATTTTTGCTGAGTCACGAAATCTGTTGATGAGTGGAGTTACTATGAATTGTGCTTCCAATTATGCATTCATGGCTTACAAAATAGAAGATATGGTATTTCATGAACTTGAATTTAATGAAGGCTGGGATGGAATACATATACGTGGAGGCAAGAATATTACTATCCGTAATTGTCGGTTCTTCACAGGAGATGATGCTATCGCAGGCGGTTATTGGGAGAATATGGTAATAAACGACTGTTATATCAATTCCTCTTGTAATGGGATTCGTATGATAATGCCGGCAATCGGACTTACGATTTCTAATTGCGTGTTTGCTGGTCCGGGTAAATATGCACATCGTACCTCTAAAGAAAAGAAGCGGAACAATATGCTATCTGCTATTATCTTGCAACCGGGGGGCTGGGGGAAAGCGCCTGGTAAGATTAAAGATGTACATATACACGATATCAGCATTGATACAATGAATAATCCGTTAATGATTGTATTGAACGAGGGAAATACAGGAAATAATATTCTTGTGGAACGGATGAAGGCTACCCATATCAATCAGGCTGCCATCTCGATAGAGAGTTGGAAAGGAGGAACTTTCAGTGATGTGACATTCAGGGACATTTCTGTTAATTATATCGGTGACGCAAATCCTGAACTGAAAAATATACAAGTTTGTCAGCCACCGGCAGATTCGCGCCCATTACCGTGCTGGGGCTGGTATGCACGTAATGTGGAGAATCTGGTTCTTGAGAATGTGAGATTAAATCTCCATGGAGAAGATATACGGCCTGCATTTTGGTTGAATAACATAGGAAAAGCTGAACTGATAAATGTGAATTATCCGGGTTGTGAAAATAAAAGTTCCATAGTATTGGAACATACCGGAACTGTTATTAATAAATAAAAGAAGAAGTTAAGTAAATATTTATGAGACGAACTATATGGTTAGTTTTAGCCCTGTTCATGACATTATCTACTTGGGGAAAAGTAAAATTACCTTCTATTATTGGTGATAATATGGTGTTGCAGCGTTCGAGTTGTGTTAATATTTGGGGATGGGCTGATTCCTTTCAAAAGGTAACAGTAGAGCCTTCTTGGAATCACCAAGTGTATGCAACGCAGGCTGACGGAGATGGAAAGTGGCTACTTCAAATACAGACTCCCGTGGCTGGTGGCCCTTATTATATTCAGATCAGTGATGGTGAGATTTTGATGCTCAATGATATATTAATAGGTGAGGTTTGGATATGTTCGGGGCAGTCAAATATGGAAATGCCTGTACATGGCTTTTATGGGCAGCCGGTTGCCGGTTCTTTAGATGAGATATTTGAAGCAAAACAATATTCAGGTATTCGGATGTTTACTGTTCCGCCTACTCCGGCGAAGTATCCACAGGAGAATTGTGGGGGGAGCTGGCTTCAGTCGACTCCGGAAAGCGTCCGGGATTTCAGTGCTGTGGGTTACTTTTTCGGGAAGAACCTAAATCGTGTTTTGAATATACCGATTGGTTTGATTACGGCTAATTGCGGTGGTATAGCCATTGAGCCTTGGATGACTATAGAAGCTATTAAAGAAACGGTTGGTATCAATCAAGAACTTGCTTTTACTCCTCAGGTAAAAACAGAGGCTGCCAATGCTTCTTACCTCTTTAATGGAATGATAGCTCCGATTCGTAACTATGCTAGTCGTGGTTTTATATGGTATCAGGGAGAGTCCAATCAACATAATTATTTTGATTATGACAAACTGATGACCTCTATGGTAAAACTTTGGCGAAGAGAATGGAAGAATGAAGGAATGCCGTTTTATTATGTACAATTGGCCCCTTTTCCTTATGACGGAGCGGAAAAAATCGCATTGCCTTTAGTTATTGAAGCACAGTATAAAGCTTTACAAAATATTCCGAATGCAGGTATTGCTGCAACAACTGATTTGGGACATTCTACTTGCATTCATCCGCCACGAAAAAAAGAGATTGGACAGCGCTTGGCTGCGTTGGCCCTTCGACAGACATATCATATTGATGGATTATTGCCAGATGCGCCTATGGTGGATAAAATTATTTTTGAAGGAGGTAAAGCTGTACTTACATTCAAGGGAGTGCCAGACTATAGCCCTGCTGCTGTAGGTAGCCTTAATTTTTATGGAGGTGAATTGAGGGGCTTTGAAATAGCAGGGGAGGATCGTGAGTTTTATCCGGCAAAGGCCTTGCTGATGCAAGGGCAGAATGAAGTGGAGGTAACAAGTGAAAAAGTACCTCATCCAGTAGCTGTCAGATATGCTTTCAGGAATTATCATGATGCGAATGTGATGACTACGGAAGGACAACCCTTGGTTCCTTTCCGAACAGACCAATGGGATGATGTTTATTAGAATGATTTAGGTGAATTAAAAAAACTTGTTCATGAGAAACTATATTGTAGGTTTATTGCTCTTAGGAATTCTTTATTCATGTACATCGGATAAAGAGATAGAGTTAGAAACAGATTATGCCCAGTATGTAAATCCATTTATAGGTAATGCTGATAACGGGCATACGTTTCCCGGTGCCTGTGCTCCGTTTGGTATGATACAAGCTGGACCCGAAAGCGGTAACGGGTCATGGCGCTATTGTTCAGGGTTTAACTATAATGACGATGAGATTTTTGGTTTTGCTCAAAATCATTTGAATGGTACGGGATGTCCGGATTTAGGAGATATCTTGATTTTGCCATTTAGCGGAACAATGTCGGATAATAACTATAAAAGCAGAATCGATAAATCGAAGCAGACAGCCTCTCCTGGATATTATGCGGTCACTTTACCGGATTTAGGGATAAATGTGGAGATAACAGCGACGGAACGTACTGCATTCCATAAATATACGTATCAGAATGGTGGCGAAGCCAATTTATTGTTGGATTTGCAAAGTGGTCTTGTCACTTCTTCTCAGGCTATCCATGATAGGGTATTGCTGGCTGAAATGCAGATGCCTGATGACTGGACAATAACAGGACATAATGAGACTAATGTCTGGGTACGTCGTCACTTTTATTATGCAATCAATTTTGATAAACCTTATAAAGTAAAAGAGATACTGCCAGCTTATAAGGGTGAGAAGGCCAAACGACTGTTGTTGAGTTTTAATCTACAAGAAAATGAAGCTCTGCAAGTCAAGATTGCAATATCTTCTGTAAGCGTGGATGGCGCGATGGCTTCTCTGCAAAAGGAAAACCCAGACTGGAATTTTGAAAAAATACGAAAAACAACTCATGATAAATGGAATCAGTTATTCCAGCGAGTTCATGTAAAAGGAACAGATGAGCAGAAAACTAATTTTTATACCTCTCTTTATCACTTGTTTATTCAGCCTAACAATATTACAGATACAGATGGTAAATATAGAGGTGTGAATGATAGTGTATTCATATCTCCTTCAGGGGAATATTATTCTACTTTATCTCTTTGGGATACTTATCGTGCAGCGCACCCATTATATACTATTCTCATTCCTGAAAAGGTGAATGGCATGGTTAATAGTATGCTTGCGCATTATAAAGCATATGGATATCTGCCTATATGGACATTGTGGGGAAAAGAAAACCATTGTATGATTGGTAATCATGCTATTCCTGTTATTGTGGATGCTTATCTGAAGGGGTTCGATGGATTTGATAAAAGAGAGGCGTATCGGGCAATCAAAGAATCATCTACTGTCAGTCATCGGAATTCAGACTGGGAAGTATATGATAAGTATGGTTATTATCCGTTTGATTTGGTAACCGCCGAATCTGTATCTAAGACATTGGAAAGTGCTTATGATGATTATTGCGTTGCCCGAATGGCCGAGAAACTTGATGCAAAGGGCGATTATGAGTATTTTATAAGACGTTCGGAATATTATAAGAATCTCTTTGATCCGGTAACAAGATTTATGCGTGGCAAAGATTCTGGAGGAAATTGGAGAACTCCATTCAATCCGATGCGTTTGTTTCATGCGGGAGAAGTTGGTGGTGATTTTACGGAAGGTAACTCCTGGCAGTATACATGGCATGTGCAACAAGACGTAGAAGGATTGATAGCATTGATGGGTGGTAAAGATGTTTTTGTCAATAAGTTGGATAGTTTGTTTATGACAGAACCTGAACCGGACAAGATGGGCAAAGTGCTTGATGTCACAGGGTTGATTGGACAATATGCTCATGGTAACGAACCAAGTCACCATGTGATTTATTTGTATAATTACGTGAATTGTCCTTGGCGTACGCAGGAACTGATACGTGAGGTTTTTGAACGTTTTTATCAAGCAAGACCGGACGGCTTGTGTGGAAATGATGATTGTGGACAGATGTCGGCATGGTATGTTTTCTCTGCTATGGGATTTTATCCGGTAAACCCTTGTGGTGGTGAGTATGTGATAGGAGCACCTCAATTAGAGGAAATTATAATTGATTTACCTGATCAGAAGCAATTCGTTGTAAGAGCGATAGATTTATCGGAAGCTAATAAGTATGCCAAAACTATTACATTAAATGGAAAACCATTGAGAGATTTTCGTATTTATCATTCTGATATAATGAAGGGTGGAATCTTAGAGTTTGTAATGACGGATAAACATGACTGACAGGATAAACTTGTTGATCAGAATGGATAGGTTAGTTAGATTGTTTTGAGTGTAACTGAACGTATAAAGGAGCGTAATTTAAGATTATAGCTCCTTTTATATTTGAGAGAGAGGCTGTCTTCTATTTGCAATTTCAGAAGATAGATATAGATGTTCTGTAAACAATTGGAATATTCTGTATATTTCATTTTATTGATTTGAAACTAGCAAAGTTGTTAGTTGGTTTTTCTATGATGAGTATGATCCTGATTTAAGCGTTCAACATGATATGAACGTATATATTGGGAAATTAACTATTTTGTTTATTGTGCTGATTATTAGCGGTATACATTGCCGTAATGCACATCTTCCAACAATGAAAGGAGACAAAAAGGAGACGAAAGGGGACTGAACGTTTTTCGCCTGATGTACCTTTGCAAAGTCATTCAAACAAAGAGAATGGCATACAGATAACCTTTATTTTTTTAACCATTTAAACGTTAACAATTATGGCTTTAGAGTATGTAGTAACAAAAAGAGTGTTCGGTTTTGACAAAGACAAAAACGAAAAGTATGTGGCAAGATCGGTTCGTTCCGGTAGAGTAAATTTCGCCAAAATGTGTCGTAAGGTGAGTCAGCTTTGCGGTGTCCACCGTAAGGTAGTAGATTTGGTAGTCAGTGGGCTGGTAGATATTATGGCAGAGGATATTGATGATGGAAAGAGCGTACAGTTAGGTGAATTCGGTATCTTTAATCCTACTATCCATACGAAGAGTGCGGATGATGCAAAAGATGTGTCGGCGAAATCAATCCTTCAAAGAAAAATCAATTTCTATCCTGGCAAAATCTTCAAAGATACATTGGCGGAAATGAGCATTACCCGTCGTGAAGAAGTGGAGACCGATTATACCAATGGGGGCGGAAACGGTGGCAATGCCGAGAATCCTGATGATGGGAAAGGTGATAATGGAGAGGCACCGGATCCTGCAGAATAATTGAGTAGGGTTTTGTGTTAGTATTGGCTTTAGAGTAGTGGAATGCACAGAGAATCGACTGATCGTTGATAATCTGTGCATTTTTTTACATACTATACTTTCGTTTGCTAGAACAATTTGATTTATTATTCGTTGTTATTAAAGATAAATAGGATCATATCTGGCATTATGATATAAAACATATCTTTGTATCCTTGTAAAATATGAATTTTGTTGACTATATGTCAGAATAATATCTTATATTTGTCTATGTGAAGTTAACCGAAGAAAAAATCATTTTATTACTAATTGCGATGAAAAAGGAAATCAAATTCAGTCTTGTTTATCGGGATATGTGGCAGTCTTCCGGTAAGTATCAACCTCGCGTTGACCAGCTTGTACGTATAGCTCCATTGATTGTTGAAATGGGTTGTTTTGCAAGAGTTGAAACGAATGGAGGTGCTTTTGAGCAAGTGAATCTGTTGTACGGTGAAAATCCTAATAAAGCCGTCCGTGCTTTTACCGCACCTTTTAGAGAAGCGGGCATTCAAACGCATATGCTCGATCGCGGATTGAATGCGTTGCGTATGTATCCGGTTCCGGCAGATGTGCGTAAATTGATGTATAAAGTCAAGCATGCGCAAGGAGTAGATATCACACGTATCTTCTGCGGATTGAATGAGACGAGAAACATAATTCCTTCCATCAAGTATGCTCTGGAAGCGGGCATGATTCCGCAGGCTACTCTTTGCATCACGTATTCTCCGGTACATACTGTTGAGTATTATACACGAATAGCCGATCAGCTGATTGAAGCCGGTGCACCTGAGATTTGTTTGAAAGACATGGCGGGTATCGGTCGTCCCGGTATGTTGGGGCAATTGGTCAGGACCATTAAGGAAAGACATCCGGATGTACTGGTACAATATCATGGTCATAGCGGACCGGGATTGTCTATGGCATCTATCCTCGAAGTTTGTGAGAATGGTGCGGATATCATTGATGTGGCTATGGAGCCCATGTCTTGGGGTAAAGTGCATCCGGACATCATTTCGGTACAGGCGATGTTGAAAGACTTAGGTTTCCAAGTTCCCGATATTAATATGAAAGCGTATATGAAGGCCCGTGCCATGACACAGGAATTTATAGATGATTTTCTGGGCTACTTCATGGACCCTACCAACAAATATATGTCTTCCCTCCTTTTGAAATGCGGTTTGCCGGGTGGCATGATGGGTTCTATGATGGCAGACCTGAAAGGGGTACATTCCGGTATCAATATGATATTGAGGAGTAAGAACGAACCGGAACTTAGTCTTGACGACCTGCTCGTAATGCTTTTCGATGAGGTGGAATATGTATGGCCTAAGTTGGGCTATCCTCCTTTGGTGACTCCTTTCAGCCAGTATGTGAAGAATGTTGCACTGATGAATCTTATGCAGTTGGTAAAAGGAGAAGAACGCTGGACAATGATAGATAACCATACTTGGGATATGATCCTAGGTAAGAGTGGACGTCTGCCGGGCACGCTTGCTCCGGAGATTGTAGAACTGGCTAAATCGAAAGGATATGAGTTTGTCGATACTGATCCTCAGTTGAACTACCCGGATGCTTTGGATGACTACCGCAAGGAAATGGATGAGAATGGCTGGGAGTATGGAGAAGATGATGAAGAACTTTTCGAGCTGGCCATGCACGACCGACAGTATCGTGATTATAAATCGGGTGTTGCCAAAAAACGTTTTGAAGAAGACCTGCAACGTGCCAAAGATGCGGCGATGGTGAAGACCGGTTATTCAGAGGAAGAAATAAAGAAATTGAAGCGTGCCAAAGCAGACCCGGTTATCGCTCCCGACAACGGACAGGTGCTTTGGGAAGTTTCCGTAGAAGGACCGTCCATTGCCCCGTTCATCGGACGTAAATATCAGCATGATGAAGTATTCTGTTACCTATCCACTCCGTGGGGAGAATACGAGAAGATTCTGACCGGATTTACCGGACGTGTGGTGGAAATATGCGCACAGCAGGGCGCTACTGTACGCAAGGGAGATGTCATCGGCTATATTCTACGGAGTGATATCTTTGCATAGCTGAACCGTTATTTTTAAAAGAGAATCCCCTGTCGGACTAGTCGGCAGGGAATTCTTTTATTAATCAAATTAAGCTCTTACTATTAGAAAATAGGAACTTAGTCTTTCAGTTTTGCTCTGATAAAATCACGGTTCAAGCGGGCGATGTTGCTGATAGAGATGTTCTTCGGACATTCGGCCTCACAAGCACGAGTGTTTGTACAGTTACCGAATCCCAGTTCATCCATCTTTGACAACATAGCTTTTGCACGGCGCAAAGCTTCCGGTTTACCTTGCGGCAGCAAGTTCAACTGGCTGACTTTTGCAGAAACGAACAACATGGCAGAACCATTCTTACAGGCAGCTACACAAGCACCACAACCGATACAGGAAGCAGCATCCATAGCTTCGTCAGCGATAGGCTTCGGAATCAGGATAGAGTTAGCATCCTGAGGAGCACCTGTGCGTACGCTCACGTAACCACCAGCTTGCATAATCTTGTCGTATGCAGTACGGTCTACCATCAAGTCCTTGATTACAGGGAAACCGGCCGAACGCCAAGGCTCAACAGTAATCGTATCACCATCCTGGAAACGACGCATATAGATCTGACAAGTAGTAGCACCTGTCGCAGGACCGTGCGGGTGTCCATTGATGTAAAGAGAACACATACCGCAGATACCTTCGCGGCAATCGTGGTCGAATACTACCGGTTCTTTTCTTTCGCTGATAAGCTGTTCGTTCAGAATATCCAGCATTTCGAGGAAGGAAGTATCGCCGGGGATATCTTTCATTTGGTAGGTTTCAAAAGCACCTTTAGCCTTCGGACCAGCTTGGCGCCATACCTTCAGTGTAAATGATATATTTTTATCCATTT
>OGIS01000369.1_pt1 | contig 23490 bp, 20 predicted proteins | sample 1571821 | NCBI WGS metagenome assembly OGIS01 (sample SAMEA2581965, study PRJEB24529) | metagenome | biome: Human gut stool | place: China | collected 2011
CCACCATGATCATGTACCTGAACAACCACCTGTTCAGCAAGAACTACGGCATGGCCGGCGCGGTCTCGGTGGTGCTGTTCCTGGTGTGCGCATTGCTCTGCGTGATCGTTTACATGGCCCTGACCAAGGAGGACGACGGCCTGAGCAAGGCCGAGCGCAAGGCCCGCAGGCAGGCGGCCAAACAGGTGAAGGGAGGAAAAGCATAATGTCACACGCAGTCAAGACAAGATCCGAAAAAGCGACCCTTGCGGCCCGCCGCACGGTGTGCTATGCGGCGCTGGTGCTGCTGAGCTTTTTATGCCTGTTCTTCTTCTATGTGCTGGTCATCAATTCCACCCGTACCCATTTTGAGATCCAGAAGGGCTTTTCCTTTCTGCCGGGCAGATCCTTGATGACCAACCTGAAAAATGTGCTGTCAGATGCCAACATCCCGGTGCTGACCGGTGTGCGGAACAGCCTGATCGTGTCCGGCTGCTCGGCTGCCCTCAGCGTCTATTTTTCGGCCCTGACAGCCTACGGCATCTACGCCTATAACTTCCGGTTCAAAAAGGCGGCGTTTGCCATCATCCTGCTCATTATGACCATGCCGACCCAGGTCTCGGCGCTGGGCTTCCTGCAGCTCATCACAAAGATGGGCCTGAAGAACAGCTTCATTCCCCTCATCATCCCCAGCATTGCGGCCCCGGCGGTGTTCTTCTTTATGAAGCAGTATCTGGATGCCAGCCTGCCCATGGAGATCGTGGAAGCCGCCCGCATTGATGGCGCAGGGGAGTTCTACACCTTCAACCATATCGTGCTTCCCATTATGAAGCCCGCTCTGGCGGTGCAGGCCATCTTCTCCTTTGTGTCCAGCTGGAACAATTATTTCATCCCCGCACTGGTGCTGGATACGGCAGACAAAAAGACCCTGCCCATCCTCATTGCACAGCTCCGCAGTGCCGACTTCCTCAAGTTCGATATGGGCAAGGTCTATATGCTGGTGGCCATTGCCATCCTGCCTGTGATCATTGTTTATCTGCTGCTGTCCAAGTTCATCGTCCGTGGTGTTGCACTGGGCGGTGTCAAGGGCTGAGCATTCCGTTCTCTCCTTCGGAAAAAGCACCCGCAGCCAGCAGGCCGCGGGTGCTTTTCTATCCTCTCGTGCTCAGTCGGCTTTGGCAATGCGCTGCATCGCGGTGGAAGCAACATACTTCTCCTTGATGGCGCGGAGCTGGGCCATGTGGTCGGTGTTTACGTGGGCCTGCTGCTGGGCTTCGGAGTCCCACTCCTCAACGATGAGCAGCTCGTCCGGGTCGGCGGCGCTCAGGTAGTAATCATAGCGCTCAAAACCGTCCTCCTGCTGGACCTTTGCCAGAATGCCGGCAGCGGCGACCTCCTGCAGAAAAGCGTCCCGCTGGCCGGGGAGCATACGGTAGGTGACCAGAAGCATCATGTGTTCCATGGTGAAATCTCCCTTATAATGTTCCAATGTGTGTTCTTTTAGACAAAAGCCGCCGGAAATCGCTTCCCGGCGGCTTTTGCTTATTAGGAGGATCAAAAGATGATCCCTGGAGAACTTAGTTCAGGATGGTCTGCTCGGTCTCGACGTCGAAGACATGGACCTTGTGCGGATCGAAGGCGACCTTGACGGTGTCTCCGTTGCGAGCCTTGGAGGTAGGAGCCACACGAGCGGTCATCTTGTTGCCCTTGTACTCCAGGTACAGGTAGATCTCAGCGCCCATCATCTCGGAGACGTCGACCTGAGCTTCCAGGTGGCAGTCCGGATGCTTTGCCATAAATTCGGGCTCGTCGTCGATGTCCTCAGGACGGATGCCCATCTTGACCTTCTTGCCGACATAGGAGTCCAGCTTGCCGTCTGCCGTCTTCTCCTTGGGCAGGGGGATGGAATCGCCGCCCAGGTCGATGGCATACTGGTCGCCATTCTTGGTCACGGTGCCGTCCAGGAAGTTCATCTGAGGGCTGCCAATGAAGCCTGCGACGAACATGTTGCAGGGCATGTCATACAGGTTCTGCGGGGTATCGACCTGCTGGATGATGCCGTCCTTCATAACGACGATGCGGTCGCCCATGGTCATAGCCTCGGTCTGGTCGTGGGTAACGTAGATGAAGGTGGTAGCCAGCTTCTTGTGCAGCTTGATGATCTCGGTGCGCATGCTGGTACGCAGCTTTGCATCCAGGTTGGACAGAGGCTCGTCCAGCAGGAAGACGGCCGGGTTACGGACCATTGCGCGGCCCAGAGCAACACGCTGGCGCTGGCCGCCGGACAGAGCCTTCGGCTTACGGTCGAGCAGGTGCTCGATCTCCAGGATCTTGGCAGCCTCGTGGACGCGGCGGTCGATCTCGTCCTTCGGGGTCTTGCGCAGCTCCAGACCGAATGCGATGTTCTTGTAAACGGTCATGTGGGGGTACAGAGCGTAGCTCTGGAACACCATGGCGATATCGCGGTCCTTCGGGGGGACGTCGTTGATCAGACGGCCGCCGATGTACATCTCGCCCTTGGAGATCTCCTCCAGGCCGGCGATCATGCGCAGGGTGGTGGACTTGCCGCAGCCAGAGGGGCCGACGAAGATGATGAATTCCTTATCCTGGATCTCCAGGTTGAAGTCGGTAACAGAAGGAGCGGTAGCGCCCGGATAGATCTTGTAAATGTGCTGGCAGCTAATCGAAGCCATAGGTCATTTGCCTCCATTATTTTTTATCAGGTTCGCACCACTTCTTGACGAGGGGTGCTTTCGTTGTTATTATAATAGCAGATTATTTTGTGATATAAAATAGCATTTTATTGATTTGAGGTGTCAGATATTGATTTTTGATTGGAGCACCACCGCAGCGCTGGCCTCGGTGCAGGATGTCCAGCCCGAAAGCCCCCTCACGCTGGCGGGCGAAGGGCTGTGGGTATGCCTGGTCTCCAGCGGAAAATGCACAGCTTCGCTGCCCGCTGCCGGGCCGTCCCCGGCGGGGTCGGCTCTCGTCCTGCCGCCCCAGAGCGCGTCTGCCGGCCATCTGATCCTGAGCCGCGCCCCGCTGGCCCTTGCCCCGGAGGGCGGCTGCCATCTGCTCTGCATCCAGCTCACCGGGCAGGCGGCGGCGCAGTTCCTCGCCGGGCTGACCGAGCTGCCCTTTCTGGCCCGCGGCGAGACCTGCCCTGCCGCCGCCGAACTGATGGGGCGGCTGGCCGCAGAGGCCGGAGCAGAGCTTCTCAGCGCCCCGCACAGCCGCGCCGTCAGCCAGCTCGCCTTTGCACTGCTGTGCGAGCTGTCGGGGGCCGACAGCGCTACACCCTCCCTGCCGCCCCTCGTCACCGCCGCCATCGAGGACATCCGCCAGAACTACGCGGGCCTCTACGGCGTGGAGGAGCTCAGCGAGCGGCTGGGCGTCTCGAAAAGCCACCTCGTCCGCACCTTCACGGCCGCAGTGGGGGTCCCGCCGGGACGGTATCTGACTACCGTCCGCATCGAAGCGGCCATGCGTCTGCTCCTCCACCGGGAATACACGCTGGACGTCATCGCCAGCCTGTGCGGCTTTTCCGGAGCGAACTACCTCTGCCGCGTCTTCAAAAAAGAGACCGGCCACTCCCCCGCGCAGTGGCGGGCCATGGCCGGTCAGGCAGTGCGCCCCCTCTCGCCCGCCGAAAGCAAACGGGAGCAGGAGCTTTATATCTAATGTACCGGGGCTGCTCTGCCCCGCTTTTTTATGCCCTTCCGGCCTTCCGCTTCAGCAGGAAGACGGTCAGCGACAACGTGATGGCCTCCGAGACCGGGAACGCCGCCCAGACGCCGTTCATCCCGAACAGTGCGCTCAGCACCAGCGAACAGACCACGATGGCCACCATGCCGCGGCACAGCGAGGTGATGGAGGCCTCCGCCGGGCGGTTGACGGCCCCCAGATAGCCCGCCGCCACGATGTTGCAGCCCGCGAAGAAGTACCCCACGAAGTAGATGCGCATCCCGCTGTGGGCAAACTCAGCCATGAGCGCGGAGTTCTCGCTGTTGAAGAGGGCCGTCAGCGCATCGGTATACCCGAACACGACGCCGTACAGCAGCGCCGCCAGCCCCAGCGCCGTGCCGCAGCCCAGCAGCAGAAGCTTTCTGGCCCCGGCCATCTCATTTTTGCCGTAGCACTGGCTCACCAGCGGCTGAGCGCCCTGCGCCACGCCGTTGAAGATGGCCGTTGCCACCAGCGCAAAGTTCGCCACGACGCCATAGGCCGCCACGGCCACATTGCCCGCCAGGCGCAGCAGCAGGAAGTTGAAAACGGTGGTCGTCACGCCGGAGGAAAGCTCCCCGACAAAGCCGGAGATGCCCAGCTGGCAGCTCTGGGCCAGCAGCCTGACGGACGGTGCCTTGCGCACAAAGGTGATGGTGTTGCTCTTCTTTATAAAATGTGCGCTGCATACGGCAATGCTCAAGATCGGCGAGATGGCCGTTGCCAGCGCCGCACCGGGCAGACCCAGGCCCATCGGGAAGATGAAGATGTAGTCGAACACCACATTGAACAGACTGCCGCTCAGCGTCGCCACCATGGCCAGCGAGGGGTCGCCGTCGTTGCGGACGAAGGACGCCACCACATAGTTGCACATAAAGAAGGGGGTGAACATCAGGAAGATGCGGGCATAGTTCATGCCCAGCGCCACGATGTCCGCATCGCCGCCCATCAGCCGCAGCAGGCCGTCCGGGCGGAAGATGCCCACCAGCATGAACGGCACCGCCAGGATGCAGACGCTGAAAATGGCATTGGAGAAATAGCGCTGCGCCCGCGCATCCCCCTGCGCCCGCAGGATGGCATAGCGGGTGGCCGCGCCCAGGCCGATCATCGAGCCGAAGGCAAAGATGAGATTATAGATGGGCAGGCAGAGGTTCAGCAGGGTCACGCCGTCAGTGCCCGCCGCCTGCGCAATGAAATAGGTATCCGCCAGGATGTAGCACGACGTTCCCAGCAGGCCGAAAATGTTCTGGGAAACATATTTGAAAAACTGCTTTGTCAGGTTCATGAAGCGTCCTTTCTGTCCATTCTTACACTTGTTCGCCAGTTTAGCACAGTTTTACGCAAAATGTCAATCTCGTGCGGCAGACCGCTCCCACCGGAACGGTTGCTTTTTCCCGCCGCACGAGGGGAGTTTTACCGGCGAGTATCCGAGGTAGGGACCCGACGCGAAGCGTTGGGGAGGGCATGGAATGCCCTTTGACTCGCCGGGAAAAGCTCCCGGAGATGCGGCTCATATAGAGCTCCCGCCAGATTTCCCGTTGACGAATCGCTTTTACCGGGTGTATACTTGTACCCTATTTTGATGAAAAGGAGGGAGCCGCCATGCCGGAAAAACCCCTGCTCTGCCTGGGCGAAGCCTGGCTGGAGCTGACCGCTGACACACCGCCGGAGCTTGCCGGACAGTTTCAGGTGCAGGTCGGCGGCTGGGGGGCCGGACTCTGCCGCGCCTACACCCGCTGCGGCGGGCGGGCGGTGCTTCTCTCCCAGCTGGGGGCCGACCCCTTTGGCCGCAAGGCAGCAGCCCAGCTGGCGGCAGACGGTGTGGACTGCTCCCACCTCTGCTTCACGGATGCAGCCCCCACCCCGGTGGTCTTCTCCGGCGCGGGCGAGACGCTCCCCTATCGCACCCGCTCCTCCGAGCTTTGTTATGCCCCGGAACAGCTGGACGCCGACGCTTTCCGGGACGCCTTCGCGCTCTGCTTCTCCTCTGCCTGCCTGCTGGACTCCCCCGCCCGGCTGACCCATCTCAAGGCCATTGCCGCCGCGCGGGGTGTCGGCACCTTCGTCTGCTATGCGCCCCGGATGACCGAGTCTGCGCCCTTCTGGCCGGACGAAGCTTCTTTGCAAGAAACAGCCCGCGCATTTTTTCCACAGGCGGACGTTTTGTTGTTGAAAAGCAGCGACCTTTTCCCGCTGTTTGGCTCCCATGAGCTGCGCACGGCCCTGTTTGCCCTTTTTTCCGGCCATGTTCAGCTGATTTTTTATTCCGATTCGGAAAACATTCGTCTTTTTACACGGAGCGTACTGCTTTCTGCGGCAAAAAACGACTTTGCCGAGGCCGAACTGCTCCACCGGCTCTGCCGCCTGAACACCTGGCCGGACAAGCTGGCCGGTCTGCGGGAAAGCACGCTCCGCAAGCTCTTATTCTGAACTGCCTTTCATCTGCCCCCGTACAACGCACAAGACCCCCGGCCTGCGCCGGGGGTCTTGTGCTGCATTCTGCCAAAAACACAAAAACAGGCAGCGCCGTGGAAAGGAGGAGAAAGCGGCGCTGCCTGTCGTATGAGAACTCCCAAACATTTGCGGTTGTCAGGAGATGGTTGGTAGTCTGCCCGCCGCATTGGCTATTGCCTCGCATCCGCGGGGGACAGTGTTTTTTCAAAGGGAGCCGCAGCATCGGTTTTCTGCCGAGGTGTGCGGTTTTCATTGCCTGCATTGGCATCCTGCGGGAGGTTCTTTCGTTCCTCCCTGACTGCACCCTTATTGTACCGGATAAAAATGGAGTTTCTTTGTGAGGTTTTTGAACAAATTGAAAAAAATAAAAATCAGCCGCTCCGGGCAAAGCAAAAACCGGAGCGGCTGATTTCGAAGGAGGTAAATAGGTAAACAAATCGGATCGGAGAACATCCAGACGCTCATCCGGGGGTGCAGGCCCCGGACGGGCGGTCAGGCAAAGAAGGAGATGACCAGTGCCACCAGGAAGCCCACACCGCCGACCAGCGTTTCCATGATGGTCCAGGTCTTGAGGGTGGTCTTTTCATCCATGCCCACAAGGCTCTTGACCAGCCAGAAGCCGGAGTCGTTGAAGTGAGAGCAGACGGTGGAGCCGCCTGCGATGGCAGCGGTGACACAGGCGAGGTACAGCGGGCTCAGCTCACCGATGCCGGGCATGGCGGAGATGATGCCGGCGGCCATGGTCATGGCAACGGTGGAAGAACCGACCGAGATGCGGACCAGAGCGGCCACGATGAAGGCGACCAGCACCAGCGGCAGGCTGGCGTTTGCCACGGCGTTGCCGATGACATCACCCAGGCCGGAGTTCTGCAGCATGTAGCGCAGCACACCGCCGCAGGCAGTGACCAGCAGGATCATGCCGGTTGGCTCCAGAGATTTGGTCATGATCTTTTCCAGCTGAGCGTTGCTGTAACCGTGGCGGGTGCCCAGCAGATACATGGCAGCGATGGTGGCCAGCAGCAGAGCCATGAACGGCTCGCCGAGGAAGGCCAGGACCGGCTGAATGCCAGCCAGAGCGGGCACGACCTTGGCCACGGAGTTTGCGATGATGAGGACCAGCGGGATCAGAATGATGCCCACGATGGTGCCGAACTTGGGCAGCTTGCTCTCGTCGATATCATCCTGCTGCGCCACATGTTCGGGGACTTCGATCCTGTATTTCCTGCCGCAGATGGAACCCCAGATGGGGCCAGCGGCGATCATTGCGAAGATGCCGCAGAAGATGCCGATGAGGATGACCCAGCCCAGGTCCACGCCCAGCATGGTCGCCACCAGCACAGGGCCCGGCGTGGGGGGAATGAACGCATGACCGACCGCCAGACCGGCCAGCAGGGGGATGACGTAGTACAGAACAGAGCGCTTGGTGCGCTTTGCCAGCGAGAACGCCAGCGGGATGAGGATGATCAGACCGGCATCGAAGAAGACCGGCATGGCCACCACCAGACCGGTGATGCCCAGTGCCCACGCGGCTTTTTCGTCGCCGAACTTCCGCACCATGGTCACAGCCAGCGTCTGCGCGCCGCCGGATTCTTCCAGAATGGCACCGAACATGGAGCCAAGGCCCACCAGAAGGGCGATGCCTTTCAGGGTGTTGCCGATGCCTTCATTGACCGAGCCAACGATGTCGGACAGGGGCATCCCGGCCATCAGGCCGATGCCAACGGCACCCACCAGAATGGAGATCATGGCGTGGACTTTGAATTTGATGATGAGAATGAGCAACAGGATCAGGCCTGCTACGGCAGCAAATACCAGCCGTGCCGCATCGGGAGTCGCAACTGCTGTCATAATAGTTCCTCCATTTTTGATTTTTGGTTGCACTTATCCAAGCCGTCCGGAAAAACGCACCGGACAGTTTCCTTTTTGTTGTTTCTGCGGAGTGTTTTACTCCATGTAAGCACCCTTCATGGGGCTGACGGCATGTTGGGAGTAGAGCTTCAGCAGGCCCTTGGTGTACTTGGGAGCCTTGGGCTTCCAGTTGGCGCGGCGCTGGGCGAGGATGGCGTCCATCTCTTCGGGGGTCTTCGGCTCGCCCTTCACGCCCACGATGGCCAGCTTGCGGCCCGGCACATCGATCTGGATCAGGTCGTCCGGCTCCACCAGTGCGATGGGGCCGCCCACGGCAGCCTCCGGGCTGACATGGCCGATGACCGGGCCGCGGCTTGCGCCGGAGAAGCGGCCGTCGGTGATGAGGGCCACGCTGGAAGCCAGCTTCGGGTCGGCGCAGATGGCTTCGCCCGTGTAGAACATCTCCGGCATACCGCTGCCGCGGGGGCCTTCGTAGCGGATGAAGATGGCGTCGCCGGGCTTCACCTCGCCGTGCAGAACAGCGGAGATGCACTCCTCCTCACTGTCGTAGGGCTTGGCGCGCAGGGTGGCTTCAAACATGTTCCTGGGGCAGGCGGTGTGCTTGATGACGCAGCCTTCCGGAGCCAGATTGCCCTTCAGGATGGCGATGCTGCCGTCGGTGCCCTTGGCGTTATCAAAGCTGTGGATGATGTCCTCGCGGCTGACCGGGCGGGCAAAACCGGCGGTCTTTTCGGCCAGGATGGCGTCGCAGTGCTCATAGAAGCCGTTCTTCTTCAGCTCTTCGAGGTTCTCGCCCAGCGTCTTGCCGGTGACGGTCATCACCTCCAGATGCAGCATGGACTTGATCTCCTCCATCACGCGGGGCACGCCGCCTGCGTAGTAGAAGTACTGTGCAGGCCAGTCGCCGGAGGGACGGATGTTCAGCAGGTAGTGCGCACCCCGGTGCATCCGGTCAAAGGTGTCGGCGTCGATCTCGATGCCGAACTCATGCGCGACGGCGGGCAGGTGCATGGTCGCGTTGGTGGAGCCGGAGATGGCAGCGTGGACCATGATGGCGTTCTCAAAGCTCTTCTTTGTCACGATGTCCTTGGCGGTGATGCCCTTTCTGACCAGCTCCATCAGCTGCTTGCCGGCATCGTAGGCGGCCTGCTTCAGCTCCGGAGCGGTGGCGGGCATCAGGGCGGTGCCCGGCAGCATCAGGCCCAGCGCCTCGGCCATGACCTGCATGGTGGAGGCGGTGCCCATGAAGGAACAGGCACCGCAGCTGGGGCAGGCGTTGTGCTTGTAGTAGTCCAGCTGGCTGTTGGGGATGACGCCGGTCTTTTCCCAGGCGTCAAACTTGCCGATCTGCTCCAGCGTCAGCAGCTCGTTGATGGCGCAGGCCGGGTCGTTGACCACATACTCTTTCGGCAGGGTGTGGGCCTCCATGACGCCGCCGGTGACGACGATGGCGCTCATGTCCTTCAGGCGGCCGATGCTCATCAGCATGGCGGGCACGGACTTGTCGCAGCTGGCGATGAACACGCCGCCGTCGTAGACGCTGGCGTTGGCCTGTGCTTCCACCAGATTCACGATGGCGTCCCGGTGGGGCAGCGAGTAGTTGATGCCGTCATGACCCTGTGCGATGCCATCGCACATATCGGTGGCAAAATAGCGGGCAGCCTTGCCGCCGTTCTCGTTGACCGCCTGCACGGCCTCTCTGACGAATTGATCCAGATGAGCGCTGCCAGGGTGGCTGTCGCCGAAGGTGCTTTCCACCAGGATCTGGGGCTTGGAAAGGTCCTCGACCTTCCAGCCCATCCCCATTTTCAGCGGGTCGTTTTCAGGTGCCAGCGTGCGGACTTCCTGTGAACGAAGTTCCATAATCCCTACCTCCAAATATCGCTTGTTTTCGTCCTTTTTTCGTAGAACCTTTTGTGATTCAATTGTAAATCTGCAGACATCTTTTTGCAAGTTGTTCCATATACGTCCTACTATTTGCGCAAAAAATCTGGGATACATCATGCACTCTGCCCAATTTTTGGTGACTTTTTCATAAAATTCACCCTCACAGCCGGGTTTTGCAAAATGCCGGGGTAAAAAGTCGTCAGATGACTTTGGATATAAAAATACCCTGCACGGTATTTCGCCGTGCAGGGCCGATATCATTTGAGAAATCCCGCCATTCCAACTGTCCCGTCATCGGGATCTTCACCGTCGTAGATCTTCTTGATATAGGTGCGGTTGAAGTTCAGGTGCATCACCATGGCCGACTTTGCCCCGATGGGGTCGTGCCTGGCGATGGCCTCCGCGATCATCCGGTGGGTCATGATGGTCTCGTCGATGAGCTTTTTGTGGGTGACGTTCACGAACATCATCACCGCCGTATCAATGATGGGGATCAGCTGCCCCACCACCAGATTCTTGCTGCTCTCGGCAATGCAGGTGTGGAAGGCGATGTCGTCTTCAATGTAGCGGTCGCCATTGTGGATCTTGGTCTCGACCCGCTCACACAGCCGCCGCAGCCGCTCAATGTCCTCGTCGGTCGCGTTCTGGGCCGCGATCTCCGCGATGCCCGGTTCCAGCAACAGCCGCAGGTTGACCAGATCAAAGGCCAGCGCATTCTTATCCTGCACACTGCGCAGATTCAGCGGGTCCGAAAGCCCTTTCACCGTTGTGACCACATAGGTGCCGGAGCCTTGCCGCACCTCCACGATGCCCTTGCTGGACAGCAGCTTCACCGCTTCCCGGATGGTGCTGCGCCCCACCCGGAACTTTTCCGCCAGCGCGAACTCGTTGGGCAGTTTTGCCCCCGGCTCCAGCGGGGTATCCAGAATATAATGGTAGATCTGGTCTTCGACCTGCTCAGCCAGCAGCTTGTTTTTTAAGTGTGAAAATTCGCTCATGGCTTCCTCCCCTTTTGTACCGCCTATGGGTCAGGGCCTCCCACTTTCGGCCCTTTCCATTGCAGCCGCCGCAGCCTTCCGGGCCTTTTTGCAGCGGTACATCTCCCGGTCGGCCTGGTCTTTCACGGCCAGCAGGTCCTCCCCCGAAATGGGTGCCGACCCCAGGGACACTCTGGGCAGACAATGCACGACCTCACGCCGCAGTGCCAGCAAACGCTCAAATTCCTGCGCGCACCAGGCCTCCCGGTCTGCGTTTTCCAGCAGCACACAGAACTCGTCGCCGCCGATGCGGTAACAGTAGCCGCAGTGGGCATAGGCTTTTTTGATGCAGTGGGCGATCTCGGCCAGGCAGACGTCTCCCTGTAAGTGGCCGTAGCGGTCGTTGACCTGCTTGAAGTCGTCCACATCGAACACCACCAGCACCCCGCCGCTGCGGCGCATCTCTGCGGTGCGGTTCAGGTAGCTGTCCTGGTTCAGCAGCCCGGTGAGGGCATCCAGCTGGTTCCACATCTCACTGCAATAAATAAAGTACAGCACCGACAGCAGGGTAACGCACAGCCATGTAACGTGGAGGCTCGGCAGAGCCACCTGAATGATGGTCTCGATGGTCAGAAAGAGCATCAGGGGGTAGATCAGCACCCGGCTGCGGTTCTGAAACTCCCGCGCCGTGACGATGGTGGACGCCGAAAGGTACACGATGGCCGCAAGGTACATCAGGATGTAAATGCAAAAGTAAGGCCCGCGGGAATAGACGTTGTCTTCGCTGACGGAGAACACCAGCCCGGCGGGGATGGACAGGGCAAGGAACAGCAGGTAGCCCCCCTCGCAGCACACGGCCGCCCGGAACCAGAAGTTCACCATTTTCTTCCGGTCCATGACGTACACCAGGCAGAGGGACACCGCCGGGGAGAGGCCGAACCCCAGATAGTTGGACAGGATGTTCAGCCAGCGGTAGCCCGCCGGTGCGCCATCCACCGCCAGCGTCACAACCTCCAGCACCGAGATCCCCGCAATCAGCGCAAAGGCCAGAAAAAATCCCCGTTTTTGCTTTTTGTTCAGGGATTCGCTGAACTTTGTGAGGATGCACATGAAGCTCAGCACAAAAAGGTCAATGGCCGTCAAGACATAAAAATAACCGTTCATTGTAAGACATTTCACCTTTGGATTTCTGTAATCAAGGCACGTATACGCTATTTTAGTATATCACGTTGCAGTGTCTTTCTCAACCAGACCCCGCGTTCTTTCACATTTTCGCGGCCAAAGGCCCCGGAATGCTTCATCGGCGGCTTTGCTTCCGTTGCTTCTGTCGGGACAGAGCACAGACCACTTCCACACGATTTTGCTAGTCCAAACTCAAATCAAGGTCGTGGTCGATCCAGCGAGTATCCGTCGATCTGCATAACAGTAGATACACGGGTATATGTTCAGACTGTGATTTTGAGTGGAGTATGTATCTCCACAGAAGAAAGTTATTCCCTCTGTGGAAGTTTGGACGTTGTTCTTATGCCCTTATTATATCATGCTGCGCAATCCTCCTCAACCGGATTCTGCTGATTTTCATTTTCCGGTGCCGGAATCGCTCCCAGCCCCTTTCCCGCGTCAGCCGGAAGCAAAGGTGTAACACACTAGACTTTGCAAGCAAAGTCGTGTGCCAAAGGGCGCTGCGCCCCTTTGGATTCTCCGCTTTACATGGTAGTGTCTGCCGCTACATTTATCACATCGTCTTTCGATAACGTGACGAGATCGGTTTCAGATACAGCAACTTGCATCGCAAGTCGGTTTGCTTGATTAGACAAAACTCGCTCGAAATAATTTCGGACGCTTCGACCATTTGCAAAATTGCTATCCCGATGCTCATAGGTCTTCTGTAAATAGCCGAAAGCAATTTCAGAAGCACCATCTTCCAATATCAAGCCTGCATTCTTGCACTGTAATTTGAAAATATCAAGAAGCTCTTTCGGGTTATAATCTTGAAAATAGATATACTTGTTAAATCGAGACTTCAAGCCGGGATTGGAGTTGATAAAAGTTTTCATCAAATCAGGGTAACCGGCAACAATAACAACAAAATCATCCTGATGATCTTCCATTGCCTTTAAAATCGTATCAATTGCTTCTTGTCCAAAGTCGTTGGAACTGTCACTTTTGGCAAGGGTGTACGCTTCATCGATAAACAATATACCGCCAAGGGCAGATTGAATCACCTCTTGCGTTTTCAAGGCAGTCTGACCGACATATCCCGCTACTAACCCGGAGCGATCGACCTCAATCAACTGGCCTTTAGAAAGGATGCCGAGTTGATGATAAATTTCAGACAGAAGGCGTGCGACCGTGGTTTTACCTGTACCGGGGTTTCCAACAAAAACCAGATGACGTGACAATGGAATTTCAGGTAGACCATGTTGTTTACGCATAGACTGTAACTTTAGCAAGTTCACAAGAGTTGAGACTTCATGCTTTACTTCATTCAACCCAATTAGAGATTGAAGTTGTTGCAAAAGCACATCAAAATTATTTGCTATCGGCTCTTTTGAGGTGATTTTTTCCACACCTTCCCCTTTAACAACGAGTGTACCGTTATTTGAAGCATTCAGTGACTTTTGACATTTTTCTATGTAATTCTGCACTTCCTTCTTAGTATTATCAGAAACCGCCTTGTCACTGATAGCTTTTTCAAACCACGCTAAGGCATCTGCGTAATCCTTTTGTTCAAACAACTTTTTTCCATAGAAGATTTTTGAAGACGAACTGCCATTTTGGGCACCCTTTTTATACCACCGCATCGCTTCATCAATATTTTTTTCGGTTCCCTTTCCCTGTTCGTAATAGGCACCCACCCATTTACACAGATTAGGATGTTCTTTGGTTGCTTCCGCGAGCCATTCTAGAGCTTCTTCATACTTACCACATTTACAAAGCAATCGAACTAAGTCGTGTAAGACAACACAGTCGTCAGCAGATGACTTGGCAGCCTTTTTATACCATATAATAGCTTCAGAAAAATTTTGTTTTACACCGTACCCGTGCTCATAAAACCAGCCAACCATCCGGCTTGCCGTTGCAGAGCCTTGTGCTTCTGCTCTAAGATACCATTGCATGGCCTTATCGTAATCTTGTTCAATGCCATGCTCTCCGCTTTGAAACACATCTGCGAGCTTTATTTGTGATAGCCAAAAGCCTTGTTCTGCGGATTTAAGATACCAATTCATTGCTTCATAATAATTACCATCTCGTTCAAAAATCTTGCCCATATGGTATTGTGCATGAACACTTCCGCGATTTGAGATTTCAATATAAAATTGATCAATTTCTTTCTCTGGAAAAATTCCTTGCCGCTTTGGAGATTGCTTTATTAGCCGATTGCGCCACGAATCTAATTGCCGAAATGCACTCTCGTCACCTTGTTCAGCCCTTTGTTTCAATTCCTCAAAAAATTCCACAGTAAATTCCTCTATCAGAATGTATAATATTGTGCCACCTTGCAAGCAGCTTCGTATAAATTGTCATAGTGAAGCAGTGTAATATGCTGCTCTCTTCTATACTCTTTCCTTAAATCGTAGGTTTCAGTTTTAAAGTCGTCACGACGACCAGCAACCACAACAAAATGCATGGCTGCAGATTTATAAGATATAAATTCATTCGGTAGTGGCTTCAAAGTATTCATTTGCCAAAATTCTTGCAATGCAGAATAATGCCCCTCTAACCATCGCGACCATTTTTTCACTTGATCAATTCCTTTACGAAAGGTCATTCCAAGCGTTCCATCTTGTAATACGATGTTTTTGTTTGGGTTCTCAAATTCCACAAAAACAAATTCATACCCACCAGAATTTTTTCCCACTAATAAATAATCAGCTCTATAAGATTGTCCTAATGAAAACTCTGGAAACAAATATGACTCGTGATTTCCAATCATAAATCCACCGGCATTCAAAATAGCCATTGGAATATAAAATGCCCTGTTATCTTTAATATGGTTTAAAATCAACTGTTCATGTACTGATGGTGTATTTAAAAGGTCATAAAATTCTTGGTTGATAGCTTCAAAGTTTAGATTGTTTTTTGTATCTATCAAATCCATATGATTATTGGGAAAAAGACTTCGATGATGTCGAACAGCTTCAGGATATTGAGAATACAAGTTGATTCTTCCATGCTCTCTACCATTTTGAGGATTTTCCCGCATACGAACTTCTTCGTATTGCTGTATTTCTTCAGGTGTCGGTTCAAGCATATAGTTTCTATCATATAAAACCATAATAGTATACCTCTATCCATAGTTATTTGTTGTTACAAGTATACTGTAAACGGCAACAGATTCAATAGGTGGAATTATTTGTAGCGAAAAGGCTTTAAAAATCAGCAACAAGTAAAATTCTGAGGCAAAATTTTGTGCAATTAAGAGAATTTTCGTCTCAATCGGCTTTCGCATTGATTTGCAACGCAAAATACGTTACAATAAAGCCGAGGTGATAACCATGGAAAAAACGATGACGCTCAATCTTCGTGTCAACCCCACCGTCAAGCAGCAGGCCGAAGACGTGCTGAAGCAGCTTGGCATCCCGATGGCAACTGCCATTGATATGTATCTGCGCCAGATCACGCTGACGGGCGGCATTCCGTTCTCGCTGTCCCTGCCGAAAGCCCCGGCTGCGCTGAACGCCGACACCATGACCGATGAGCAGCTTCACGCCGCCTTGCAGGTAGGCATCAAAGAGGTGCAGAACGGTGACACCGTGGATGCCGCAAGCGCATTCGCCCAGTTCAGGGAACAGCACAGATGAAACAGTATGATGTGAAAATTTCCCGGGTGGCACTCAGCGACATGGAGCAGATTTACAGCTACATTGCTGACCGTCTTCTGGAGCCTGACACGGCTATGGGGCAGTATAACCGCATTGCAGAAGCTATCCAGTCGCTGAACATCCTACCGGAACGCTGTGCGCTGGTGGAGAGCGAACCGGAGCGCACCCAAGGGCTGCGGCAGATGCTGGTGGACAACTACTCGGTGTTCTACATCGTGGGCGAGGATGCTGTGTCGGTGGCTCGTGTGCTGTACAGTGCGTCCGACCTTGTGCGCCGCCTGCGGAGAATGAAGTGAATCCCAACAACCAAAAACGTGGGGCAGTACCTTTTGCAGATACCGCCCCGCGTTTTCTTATATCATCTTAAAATGCTTCAGCGCATCCCGGATGGCTTTTTCCTTCTCGGTCGGGCATTTCGGCTGGCGGCTGTTTTCGGACTTGGGCTTGTTGTAGTTCGCTTTCTCCTTAATGCCACACTTCTGCTTGACCTGTGCAATATAGAGGTTGCTCATATTCAGACCCGTATGTTCCTTGACATATTCCCGGATTTCCTCATAGGTAGCTTTCGTTTCCGCAGCGGTCACGTCCAATTCGTCCATCTTCAGATCGACCGTGATCTTCTGGTGGACATCTAGTTTGGACAATGCACAGACCACCTCAATATGTTCGCTGTTCGGGAACATATCGACCGGGGTGAAGCCCTCGGCCCGGTAGCCTTTTTTCGTCAGAAGAGCCAGGTCACGGGCCATGGTCTCCGGGTTGCAGCTGACGTAGACCACTCGTCTGGGGGCCATGCGGACGACGCTCTCGATGAACTGGGACGTCGAGCCTTCGCGGGGCGGGTCCATGAAGATGACGTCGGCCCGCTCCCCGGCGGCAGCGGCTTCGCAGATCCAGGCCGTGGCGTCGGCGGCAAAGAACCGGGCGTTTTTGACGCCATTGTGCTTCGCGTTTCCGATGGCGTCGCGCACTGCGTCCCGGTTGAGCTCCACGCCCACCACCTGCTTTGCCCGGTCGGCGGCGGTCAGGCCGATGGTGCCGATGCCGCAGTAGGCATCCAGCACGACCTCTCTGCCGGTCAGCTGGGCGGCCTCCACGGCCAGACCGTAGAGCACCGCCGTCTGCACCGGGTTCACCTGATAGAAGCTGCGGGGGCTGAGCGCGTAGGTCTTGCCGCAGAGTTCATCCAGAATGAACCCCTTGCCGTAGAGCACCTTTTCCTGCTCGCCCAGCACAACGCTGGTACGGCAGGGGTTGTAGTTCTGCACGACGGTCGTCACGGGGACCTTCCGCTTTTCGGCCTCTGCCAGCAGGGCGCGGATAAAGTTCTTTGCGCCGGGCAGAATGGGCTGGGCCGTGACCAGCACCACCATCACCTGCCCGGTGGCGGCGCCCCGGCGCAGCAGGCAGTGGCGGAGCAGGCCGGTGCCCTGGTCTTCCCGGAAAGGCTGATACCGGCAGGCCGCTGCCGCTGCGCGGACGGCTTCCAGCACGGTATCCAGCACCTCGTCTTCCAGCAGGCAGCGCTCCACCGGCAGCACCTTATGGGTCCCGGCGGCATAGATGCCGGACACGAGTTTTCCACCCTGTCCGGCGGCAAAGGTCGAGATCACCTTATTCCGATAGTGGTAAGGCGTCTCCATCCCCCGGATGGGGTGCACCGGGCCGTATCTGCCCAGCAGGGCGCGAACTTTTTCCTCTTTCTGCTTCAGCTGGTCTGCATAGGGCAGTTCCAGCAGCGGGCAGCCGCCGCAGTTCTTTGCGCGATTTTTACAGTTCATTTTACTCTCCTTTATCTCTGCTCCCGCTGCCCAATCAGCGGAGCCCTGTCGTTCCTCATTTACAAAAGCCTTTTCACCCAGCACAACTTGACCGGCCTGCCAATGGCTCTCCCTTCGGGAGAGCTGGCACGCGAAGCGTGACTGAGAGGGCTCACCCATATGGGTCATACAGATCGTATTCTTCGGCCTCGGCGTGCTTTTCTTCCAGCACGGCCATCGCCTGTTCCAGCTGGCTCTGGGAGCAGCCGCTCTCGCTGACAAGGGCGCGGACGGCCTCGGCCAGGTCGCCGCCAAAAACGGCATCCAGCCGCTGGCGCATGGTCCAGACGCCGTAGGCGCGTTTCGTGAGGGTGGGCGTGTAGGTGTTGCGGTTCTGCTCCTTGCCGCTCTTCACCCAGCCCTTGTCTTCCAGCCGGTAGAGAAAATTCAGCACGGTGGCCGGCCGCCAGCCTTTTGCGGCCAGCTTCTCTCCGATGTCCCGCCGGGAGGCGGGCTGTTTGCAGCTCCACACGGCCAGAAGCACCTGTTCTTCCGCCGCCGAAAGCGGTCTCAGACGGTCCGGGATGCCATACATTGCAGGGTTCGCCCTCCTTTTTGATTTTACATTTGTCTTCGTTTGTTTGATTTTACCGAAAAACCCCGCTTTTTTCAAGGGCAGAATTTCGGCTGCTCTGCCCTGTTTTTCCGTCTATTTTACATTTGTCTCTGTTTCTGTATTTGTATCAAATACATTTGTGCGTTCCGTGCTTTCAGTGCACGGTCAAACGCGCATCTTTGTGCAAAGATGCTCTTGTTTTCGCACCCTCAAAACCATTATACTACGGACAAAACCAGAGCACAATGCCGCCGGAGATTCGGGCGGCGCGGAATCAGGAAAGGGAGAGTAACATTATGGCACGAGTTTACAATTTCAGCGCAGGCCCCAGCATGCTGCCCGAAAAGGTCCTGAAGCAGGCCCAGGCCGAACTGCTTGAATACGGCAGCAGCGGCCAGAGCGTGATGGAGATGAGCCACCGCAGCAAGTGGTTCGATGCCATCATCACCGAGACCGAAGCCTCGCTGCGCCGGGTAATGAACATTCCCGACAACTACAAGGTCGGCTTCTTCCAGGGCGGTGCGACCCAGCAGTTCGCCATGGTGCCGCTGAACTTCATGACCACCGGCAAGGCCGACTACCTTGTCACCGGCAACTTCTCGAATCTGGCTGCCAAGGAAGCCGCCAAGTTCGGCGAAGCCAACATCGTGGCCTCCAGCAAGGACAAAAACTTCACCTACATCCCGGATGTGAACGCCATCGCCTACGACAAGGATGCCAGCTACATCCACATCTGCCAGAACAACACCATCTTCGGCACCCAGTACGTCGAAGTCCCGCAGGTGGAGGGCATCCCGCTGGTGGCGGACATGAGCTCGATGATCCTTTCCAAGCCCGTGGACGTGACGAAGTACGGCTGCATCTACTTCGGTGTGCAGAAGAACGTTGCCCCCGCCGGCATGGCCATCGCCATCGTCCGGGACGACCTGCTGGGCCACGCCGCTGACACCGTGCCCACCATGATGAACTACACCACCCTGCTGGCCAAGGACAGCATGTACAACACGCCCCCCTGCTGGTGCATCTACATGACCGGTCTGGTGCTTCAGTACCTCGAAAACGACATCGGCGGTCTGGCCAACATGCAGAAGATCAACGAAGCCAAGGCCAAGGTGCTGTACGATTACCTCGATGGGCAGGACTTCTTCACCAACCCCGTCGAGCACCGCTACCGCAGCACGATGAACGTAACCTTCACCAGCCCCAACGCCGATCTGGACAAAAAGTTCTGCGCCGAGGCTGCAGAGGCAGGCTTCGTCAACCTGAAGGGCCACCGCCTCGTCGGCGGAATGCGCGCCTCCATCTACAACGCCATGCCCGCCGAGGGCGTTGACAAGCTGGTCGATTTCATGGAGCAGTTCCGGAAGGAGAATGCGTAATGTTTACCATCAAAACCTTGAACGCCATCAGTCCGGTGGGCCTGGCGAAGCTGAACAAAAACCTTTTTGACGTCTCGGTGGGTGCCGACGCGCCGGACGGCATCCTCGTCCGCAGCGCCGACCTGCTGAACACCACCTTCAACGAGAATCTGCTGGCCATTGCCCGCGCCGGTGCTGGTGTGAACAACATCCCGCTGGACCGCTGCAGCGAGCAGGGCATCGTGGTCTTCAACACCCCCGGTGCCAACGCCAACGCCGTGGCTGAGCTGGTCATCGGGATGCTCATTGCCGGCAGCCGCAATGTGGCAGCCGCCGCCCAGTGGACGCAGGGCCTTGCGGGCGACCCCGCTCTGGCCAAGAGCGTAGAAAAGGGCAAAAAGCAGTTCGTGGGCAACGAGATCAAGGGCAAGACGCTGGGCGTCATCGGTCTGGGTGCCATCGGCTCCCGCGTGGCCAACTGCGCCATTGCGCTGGGCATGGAGGTCTACGGCTACGACCCCTATATCTCCATTGATGCCGCCTGGAACCTGAGCAGCCAGGTCCATCACTGCGTGAACCTGAACGACATGCTCCCCCTGTGCGACTACATCACCATCCATGTGCCCTATCTGCCCACCACCAAGGACACCATCAACGCCCAGACGCTGTCCCTGTGCAAGGACGGCGTGAAGATCCTGAACTACGCCCGCGGCGAGCTGGTGAACACCCCCGCCCTGCTGGAGGCGTTGGAGAACGGCCGGGTCTCCGGCTACATGACCGACTTCCCCGCCGAAGCACTGCTGGGCAGGCCGGGCGTCATCTGCACCCCGCATCTGGGCGCTTCCACCCCGGAAGCCGAAGACAACTGCGCCGTCATGGCCGCGCAGGAGATCAGCGATTACCTCAAGAACGGCAACATCACCCACTCGGTGAACCTGCCGGAGGTCGTTCAGCCCCGTGCGGGCGGCCGACGCATCTGCATCATCCACAAGAACGAGCCCGGCATGATCAGCCAGATCACAGCGCTGACCACCGAGGCCGGTCTGAACATTGAGAACATGGTCAACAAGAGCAAAAAGAACATGGCCTATACCATGCTGGATGCCACCGGTGCCGTGAACGCGGCCCTGGCCGACAAGCTGGCGGCGATCCCCGCTGTCATCCGGGTGCGCATCCTGTAATTTTCTGCCATTCTCCATTTCCTATATTCCTGATCGCTGCATCCGCAGCCAAAAAAGCCTGGGACCTTTTCTGCAAGGTCTCAGGCTTTTTTGGCTCTATTCTCCCGCAAAGAGGACGGTGCGGCCGTCCTCCTGCGCCGTCTGCATCGCAAAGCGGACGGCATCCCGCCCGGTCATCGGGTCCACGATGCCCAGCGTGATGCGCCGGTCCTGCTCCTCCCACCAGCGGCCCGGCACACCAGCCAGCTTCGTTTTCACGGTCTGGCAGCCGCCGGGCAGCAGATCCGGCAGAGAAAGCGCCAGCGGCTGGGCCTCCACGGTCGTGCCGTCCGCCTCCTCCACATAGACGTTCACGGGCCAGTCCCAGTAAAACGGGGCCGTGCCATCGTTCGTAAAAGTCAGGGTCAGCACCGTGCCGCCCGTCACCCGCCGCAGCGACGCTTCCGTGACCCGCAGCCGGTAGCCGAGAGCGGCCAATACGGCATCATACCCCTCCCGGAAAGCAGCCTCCGCCGTCTTCGGCCCCAGAAAGCTCATGTGCGACTGCCGGATGAGGGAAACGGTCTGGCTCAGGTCGGTGGTGAGCAGCTGCTCCATCGAAAGTCGGCTGGTCAGCTCCCCGCCGATGGGGGCCGTCTGCCAGGCATCCGGCATGGGGACCAGCCCCTCCGGGTCGCCCTCATACCAGCCGCCGCAGGCGATCCAGCCCAGCCACTCTTCGGTGTCTTCGGGCAAGCCGGTCATGTCGTTGTAAAGGCCGAGCTCGTGTTCGGCCGCGAATCGGAAGGGCCGCCGCATCAGCAGCGCAGCCTGCGGGAATGCCTCCCGGTAAAGCGCCGCATAGCGGTCCCGGACCGCCTCATCGGGCATGGAGGGAAGCCCCTCCCCGGACTTGACGTGCCACTCGCCCCAGTGGCCGAGGCTCCCCAGCTCCACATAGCTGACGAAACCGTCGGCCCCCAGCCGCTCCCCCACCGCCCGCAGCAGCCGCTCGTGGGCGGCAAAAAACACAGGGTCGGTGTAGTCCGGCGCATAGCCCTTTCCGTAGGCGATGTCGTACCAGCGGCCGGTGCCGGTCTGTTCATAGAGCCAGTCCGGGATGTCGAGATGTGCTTTGTCCCCCGGCTCATCGCAGGAGATGCGCAGCACCAGATGGACTCCCTGCGCCCGCAATTCCGCCAGATGGCAGGTCTGCTCGATGGCCTCCCAGGCGTAGGCCCCCTCTTCGGGTTCCAGCTGCCGCCAGGTCAGGCCCAGATAGCGCAGGGTGGCACCCTCGGTGCCGCTGTCCAGCACACCGGGCGCATAGCCGATCTGCGCATTGGGGAAGGCGCTCTCGTCCGGCAGATAGGTCACGGTCCGCTTCCGCCCCACCCAGACCAGGCACCCGGCCAGAAGCAGGCAGGCGGCCGCCGCAGCGGTGTGCCGCTTAGCCATGGTATTCTCCGTTGTACTGGATCATGGTCACGTCCTCCACGCCCTCGATCTCCTGCAGCCGGTCGGTAACATCCCGGACATCGTCCCTGCAGCAGACCTCCACCGCCATCTCGACCGCCTCGCCCCGAAGCGTCTTCGATTTGACCGCGTACCGGTTCCGCCCCAGGGCACGGACGATTTCATCCCCCGGCTTTTCGCCCTGATAGTGCAGCACCGCCACATAGATGCGGCCTGCCGTCTGCCAGCGGGAGAGCAGGACGAGGACCCCGATCATCACCGCAGACGCCGACGCGGCCAGCAGGTACATCCCCGCGCCGGTGGTGATGCCCGCCGTGATGGCCCAGAACAGATACAGCAGATCCAGCGGGTCCTTGACCGCTGTGCGGAACCGCACGATGGACAGTGCGCCCACCATGCCCAGTGAGATGACCACATTGGAGCTGATGGCCAGTGTGACCATGCAGGTGAGCACCGACATGCCCACCAGCGTCATTGCAAAACTGCGGGAAAAGAGGACCCCCGCATAGAACCGCTGGTAGACCCAGTAGATGAGCGCCCCCAGCAGCACAGCCGCCAGCAGAGCCGCCGCCATCTGCGGGACATTGTAGGGACTGAAATTTTCCAGCACCGATTTTTTGATGAAATCCTTCACACTCATAGCGTTGTTCCTTTCGCATTGGTTCAGCCCTGCCAGCCGGAACTGCCGTGGCAGTAGGCCGTTTTGTCGCAGCAGAGCACATATTTGGACACGGCCGTCCACTCCTGCGCTTTGGGCGGCAGCAGCTCCCGGAGGGTCTGGGGCAGAAATTCCGTAAACTTCACCTCCATCACCAGGGTGCCGGGGTCCAGCACCGGCAGGGTGGGCAGGTGCTGGTCGAACAGGTCCCAGCCGCCCACTGCCGCCCGGACGTCCCGGTCAAAGGTGATGCGCACCGTCCCCTCCTTCTGCACCCACGGTTCCCGCTCGTAGTCCACGACCACGCGGGGCCGCAGCAGGTTGGAGACGCACTCGAAGTAAAACTCCCGGCAGAGCGGCTGCGGCGAAGCGAGCAGGAAGCCGTAGTCCCCGCTCAGAAGTTTCTCCAGCTCCGCACGGGTGAGGGCGGCCTCCTCTTTGCAGATCCAGCTGCCCACTTTTTTCTTCCGCTCCAGCCGGATGACGGCATCGCTGCCGTTGTAGATGCGGATGCGGTATTTTTTGCGGGCTAGGACGCCCGCATCCTTTTCGGCATAGGCGGAGTTCCAGCAGTCGTCAAAATAAAGGCTCCGGATGAGATACCCGCCCGGCCCGGCGTGGGCGTCCCGCTGCAAAAGCGGCGCGAGCCGCAGCTCCAGCACCGCCTTTTCGCCGTACGAGATCCGGTACTTCAGCTCATGGCGGTAGCGTTCGCCGGTGCAGGTGCGCGGCTGCGTTTTTGCG
>OGIS01000372.1_pt1 | contig 23463 bp, 9 predicted proteins | sample 1571821 | NCBI WGS metagenome assembly OGIS01 (sample SAMEA2581965, study PRJEB24529) | metagenome | biome: Human gut stool | place: China | collected 2011
CAAAGCTATTAAATTGTATTATGGAGGAACAGAAGCCCCACAAGACAGAGGGAAAAAACGCTTTGCTCCCGTAGAATACATTTCCAGCAACAATCCGGGACAAACCCTTTCGGCTAATCCGTCCTATTCTATAAAAAAAGCAGAAGCAACACCTAAGAGCAATACTCTAACACTCGAAGGAAAACAAAACCTCTTTCCTGGATATAATTTCTTCTGGATTAGCATAGAAATGCAGCCTACCGCTTCACTACATACAAAAATCTGTGCAGAAGTAACTCAAGTAAAAGGTGACGGAAAAATTATACCTACAAAAAGTACAACTGAACAAAAAGTCGTACAAAGAATGGCAGTAGGAGTTCGTCATGCAGGTGATGACGGTTCAGCCGCTTTCCGTATTCCCGGACTGGTTACTACAAACAAAGGCACTTTGTTGGGAGTATACGATGTACGTTACAACAGCAGTGCAGATTTACAAGAACATATCGACATAGGTCTCAGCCGCAGTACAGATGGAGGAAAAACATGGGAGAAAATGCGCTTGCCTCTATCGTTCAAAGAATACGGTGGACTTCCTTCTGCTCAGAATGGTGTAGGTGACCCTTCTATCTTAGTAGACACCAAAACTAACACTGTATGGATTGTAGCAGCATGGACGCACGGAATGGGTAACCAGAGAGCATGGTGGAGTTCACACCAGGGAATGGACTTGAACCATACCGCTCAATTGGTACTCGCCAAAAGTACAGATGATGGAAAAACATGGTCTGAACCAATCAATATTACAGAACAGGTAAAGCTTCCGGAGTGGTATTTCTTATTGCAAGGCCCGGGACGAGGTATCACAATGGAAGATGGTACATTGGTATTCCCCATTCAGTTTATCGACAAGACCCGTATTCCGAATGCAGGTATCATGTATAGCAAAGACCGCGGAGAAACATGGACCATACACCACCATGCACGTACAAACACCACAGAAGCACAAGTGGCAGAACTTGAACCTGGCACTTTAATGCTGAACATGAGAGACAACCGAGGAGGAAGCCGCGCAATATATACTACCAAAGATTTAGGTAAAACTTGGAAAGAACACGAATCATCTCGTACTGCCTTAATAGAACCCGTATGTATGGCTAGTCTGATTAGTGTAAAAGCGAAAGACAATGTATTAGGTAAAGATCTTTTAATTTTCTCCAACCCCAATTCAACAAATGCCCGCAAAGACATGACAATTAAAATCAGCATGGATGGAGGAAATACCTGGAGTCCGGAACATCAGCTTCTGTTAGATGAAGGATACAATTGGGGATATTCCTGCCTGACAATGATAGATAAAGAAACTATCGGTATACTATATGAAAGCAGTGTAGCTCACATGACTTTCCAAAGCATTAAACTGAAAGATATTATAAAATAATTTATTATATAAAGATTTCAATAAAAAAGGGGCTATCAATTATGATATCCCCTTTTTTATTGCTGAATATCAGCATATATAAATAACATTTTTATCATTATACGTATAATCAGAATCACAATAAAAGAAATTCAACTTTATAAACTATCGGTAAAAACAAAAATACAACACAAATAAAATCGGTATTTCATAAAATATTTTATCAAATAATTGTGACATCAAATTTTTATTTCTATATTTGCCGCATGCAAATAGACGTATTAATAAAATTCATTTTAAAAAGGCCTTAAGTTAACTGAAGAATCATCAATCGCAAACTTTAACCTTATATATGCATGAATTATGAATAGAAAAATGAAGTCAGTCGGTATGTGGCTGTTACTAGGCAGTTTATCTACGGGTATGGCATATGCGGACTTATCAAAAAACGAATCTGAAATTGACATTGTACAACAATCTGGTATATGTCAAGGTATTGTGAAAGACGCAACAGGTGAATCTGTCATTGGAGCTTCTGTAATAGTAAAAGGAACTACAAATGGAACAATTACAGACATTGACGGAAACTTCTCTCTATCAAACGTAAAGAAAGGAGATGTTATTGAAATTTCTTTCGTAGGATATATTACACAAACCATAAAATGGGATGGTACTCCGATTAACATCATTCTGAAAGAAGATACCCAAACATTGGAAGAAGTTGTCGTAACCGGATATGGTGGTTCACAGAAACGAGCTGCATTGACTACGGCCATTTCAAAAATGGATGATCAAGTTCTGAAAAATGCTGCTATGAGTAACGCAGGACAGGCTTTACAAGGTTCTGTAACAGGTTTGCGAGTTATCAATACAACAGGACAGCCTGGAGCTGAACCTGATATCACTCTTCGTGGTGGAGCAACAATTACCGGTGGTAATAGTAAAGCATTGATTGTTGTTGATGGTATTATTCGCGAAAGCATGAGTGACATCAACCCTTCAGATATTGAATCTATACAAGTATTGAAAGATGCCGCTTCTACTGCTATCTATGGTGCACGTGCCAACGGAGGTGTTATCCTTGTAGAAACAAAAAGCGGAAAAGCAGGTAAAGCTTCAGTAAACTATAAATTTAAACTGGGTGTAAACTTTGCACGTTACGGATATGATTTCTGTAATGCCCACGATTATCTTTACTATAACCGTCTGGGTTATAAACGTTATACAAACAACGTACCGGGAGCAGCAAGCGTAGATACTCAAACTGGATATGGTACACAAAATGACCTTATCGACGTAAAATATCTAACCGATGAAAATTCTCATCTAAGAAATGAAGGTTGGTTAGTTATGGATGATCCATACTATGAAGGTAAGCAGCTTCTTTATAAGGATTATAGTGGTCAATTGGATGATGCAGTTTTTGCAAATACAGCTTTGACACAAGATCATTATGTAAATATTACCGGAGGAAATGATAAGGGTACTTACATGGCCAGCATGGGATATTACAATGAAGATGGTCAGATTAAGGGAACTGGGTACAAACGTTTCAACGGCTCTGTAAGCGGTACCTACAAAATTTTCCCATTCTTAAATGTGAAAGCCGGTGCTACCTATACATGGTCACAGCAACCATCATTATGGATTGGTTCTTATGAATTATTCTATCGTACACGCTCACAACGTCCGACATGGAATCCATACAACGAAGATAGTTCGCCTGCATCAGGTTGGGGAACAGGTGATGGTAATCCTGAATATTATCGAGACAAACTGACTAGTGAAGATGGTACACGTAAATCGACATATAACTTTGGTTTCGATTTGGATATTATTCCTAAAAAACTGACATTCAGCGGAAACTCATCGCTTTACCATTATGATTATCAATATGAAACATTCAATAAATCATATCAAACTCAAACCTCATCAACACCCAATAATACACGTGATGCTAGTGCAAAGATAGAACGCTATACTCAGATTCAGGTCAATGGAACATTGAATTATAAGGATACATTCAAAGACAAGCACAATTTGGATGTAATGGTAGGAAGTGAATACTTCGGCTATAATGAGTTTATGATGGAAGCTAAAACTCAGAACTCTCCAACAGACGATATTCCAACTCTGAATGCTGGAGCTACACGTACATCTACTACTTCTCAAAAAACAGGTTACCGAATTGCATCTGTATTCGGTCGCATTAATTATAACTATCAGATGAAATATTTGCTTTCACTGGTGGCCCGCTACGACGGTATCTCTCGCCTGAAAGACAACCGTTGGGGTTTCTTCCCGGGAGTTTCTGTGGGATGGAATGTCACAGAAGAAGATTTCTGGAAAGAATCTAAAATTTCAGAAGTAATCAGCAACATTAAACCACGTTTAAGTTATGGAGTAAACGGTAACGTAAATGGTATCGGAAACTTTGATATTTACGGAATTTATAAACAGATTGGAGCAGGTAACTATGATGGTGCAACTGCATACTATAACTCTTCATTAATAAATACAGGACTAAGATGGGAACAGAGCCGTTCATTTGAAGCCGGTTTGGACTTAGGATTCTTCAACAATCGGTTAAGCTTCATCTTCGACTATTACAACAGAACAACAGATGATTTGCTAACCGATGTGAATCTGCCTGCATATACTGGTTTTTCAAGCATGAAAACCAACTTGGGAAAATTGCGTAACTCAGGATTTGAAATGGAGGTAAGAGCTAATATTCTGTCTAATGCCAAAGGTTTTAACTGGGAAGTTTCTGCTAACTTAACTTCAGTGTCAAACAAGGTTTTAAAATTACCTACAAGTGACAAACCATTTAACCAGATTGATGGTTATGAAGTGGCAGCTGGACTCTACAACCCTGAAACAGGAGAGACTCCGACCAAATGGATTGGCGGCTATAGAGAAGGTGGAAAACTCGGTGATATGATAGGTTATGTACAGAATCATATCTTTAGAGATTGGAATGATGTAAAAGCTAACGCCAACATGGTCATTGACGAAGTTGCCAACTTGTATGGACCAGGTATGGCCAATGAAATAAACCCACAGACAGGTGTAACTTATGCTGAATCAAACGGATGGAAACCCATAGAACCAGGAGATGTATGCTGGGAAGACATCAATAAGGATGGAAAGATTAACAGCCTTGACCGTGCTGTAGTTGGTAATATATTCCCTAAAGTAACAGGTGGATTCTCAACGACCTTATCTTACAAGAACTGGTCATTGTACGCACGTTTCGACTATGCCGTAGGACACACTATTTACAACGACTTAAAGGCCCGTTCTTTAGGACAGTATCAAGGACAGTTTAATATCATAGATAAAGTGCATGACACATGGAGTGAAACGAATCCTGATACGGATCTTCCAGTCTTCACTTATGCTGACCAGTTGAACAAGAAAAACATTACTCGTTCTAACAATGGTACTACAGCTGTCGATAATAATAGTTCACGTTTCTATGAAAAAGGAGATTATCTGGCACTAAGAGAGATTACCCTCAGTTACTCTTTGCCAAAGAAATGGATTGGTAAAGCAGGTATGCAAGATGCATCTGTATATGTAACAGGACAAAATCTATTCTATATTACTGGATATGACGGTGTATCGCCTGAACCAGCCGTATCTACAGTTTACGGACGAGGTATTGATAATGGCCGTTATCCAACTCCTAGAACCTTATTGTTTGGCTTATCTGTAACATTCTGAAAAAACAACAATTATGAAAAAAATATTCAACTATATTATAGCCGGATGTCTGGCAACATCTTTTACTGGTTGCTTGGACATGGAACCTGTTAGTAGTATTACTGATGTAAACTATTGGAAAGATGCGGCTCAATTTGAGGCATTTAATGTGGGACTTCACGGTCTGCTCCGCGAAAGATCTTATACTATTTTCGAATTGGGAGAGCCTCGCGCTGATATTTACAATTCCAATCCATTCACTGGAGAAGCTACTCAAGGAGTGGAGAGAATGATTGACAACACTTTAAATGCAGCCAACCCTGTGATTAGCAATTATGGAGATTTCTATGTATTAATTAATCAATTAAACTTGATGATTAATCATACTGAATCTACTGATTTACTAGATGCAAGTACTAAAAACTATTACCTAGGAGAAGCTTATGGTTTAAGAGCTTATGTATATTTCCATTTGCTACGTTCATGGGGTGATGTAGTACTCCAGTTAGATTATACTAATGGTAACTCCATTGATATAGGTAATCCTAGCAAAGCCGCTTCATCTGCAGCTGATGTAATGACCCAAATTAAAAAAGATATCCAAAGTTCAGAAGATGCCTTTGGTGATGACTATTCTTTCAAATACGGCAAATGCTATTGGTCAAAAGCAGCCACAATGATGCTGAAAGGAGAAGTTTACTTATGGAGCGGAAAACAAATGAATGGCGGAGAAAGTGATTACACTACAGCTAAGAATGCGTTAATGGCAGTAAAAACAGCTGGTGTAGGATTGTTGAACGACTTTAAAAAGGTATTTGCATACGACAATAAAGAAAATGACGAAATCATTTTCGCTATACATAACGGAAGAAACGAATACAGCCTCTGGAATGACCAATATCGTATGAATATGGTAATGAACCAGCAATTCTTCTCTTCTTACTGTGACGAAAATGGAACTCCATTATCTAATAGTGAAATTGCAGATATTAACGGACTTATACGTTACCAGATTGAACAAGATCTATACACTCAACTGTACCGTGAAGGAGACAGCAGAAAAGCAAATTCTTTAAAAGGAATTTATAACAAAGAAAATGAGCAAATTACATTCAAAGCGCCCATCGCTTATAAATTTCAGGGAGTATTATTGGATGGTGACGCAACTAGAAGCTGGCTAGATGACTATCCAATCTACCGATATGCAGACTGCCTGCTTGCATTAGCAACTGCCAAAGCCTTCTTAGGAGAAGATATTTCTGCAGAAATCAATGAAGTGCGTGAACGTGCCTATGGGACAGAATATTTTAACGAACATAGAAACGAAATAGCATACCCCAATGACAAAGATGCTTCCTTCTATGCCAATAACAGATTTGTAGGCAGTGATGACAATCCTATTGAAACTATTCTGAAAGAGAGAATGAGAGAATTCTTATTTGAAGGAAAACGCTGGTATGACATCCGCCTTATGGGAGATGATTATGCAACCAAATATTCTGATGCAAATTCTTCACGCTTGCTATGGCCTATTGACGAAAATACTTTAGGAGAAAATAGTGCACTAGAACAAACACCAGGATATTAAATCTTGAATAATAAGTTTAATTCCAAGAGGATATTCCTGAAAGGGAATATCCTCTTCTTCTATATATACCACCATGAAACGCTGCTTACTTACGATTTTCATTTTGCAACTATTTTTGCTCCCTTGCAAAGGGAATAATTTCTATCCTCTTCTACCTTATCCACAAAAAATAACTTTTACCGGAAAACAATTAGTATTAGATCAAATACATCTTGAAACAACAGAAAGTAGTATATCTAAAGAATGGAAAGACTGGCTACAAGGCAATAAAGCATCCTCAACCTCTGTACAAACCGATAAGATCATTAAAATTAGCATTATAGATAACTTACCTGAAATTCCTATTAATTCGAATGAAGGTTATAAACTAAAAATTACAGAAAAACAAATCTATGTCACAGCGACCTCTTCTACAGGAGTATACAGAGCTTTGCAAACTATACAACAATTGACTTGCAAAAGTAATGAATATCATTTTCTTCCTACCTGTGAGGTTATTGACTGGCCTGCTTTTCGCATCAGGGGATTTATGCATGATGTAGGACGTACTTATATTTCCATGGAAGAACTAAAGAAAGAAATTGATTTACTCAGTAAATTCAAAATCAACGTATTCCATTGGCATCTAACAGAAAATCAAGCTTGGAGACTGGAAAGTAAAATATACCCCGAACTCAATGCTCCTGAAAACATGAGCCGTATGCCTGGAAAGTATTACACCCTACAAGAAGCCAAAGATCTTGTGGCTTTCTGCAAACAGCGACATGTCACATTAATTCCCGAAATTGATATGCCCGGACATAGTGAAGCTTTTGTCAAAACCTTCCGAACTGATATGCAAAGTGAAAAAGGAATGACTATTCTAAAGCAACTCATGGATGAGGTGTGTGAAACATTTGATACACCTTATATACATATTGGTACAGACGAAGTACAATTTACAAATCCACAATTCGTACCAGAAATGGTAACCTATATTCGCCAAAAAGGAAAGAAAGTCATTTCATGGAACCCAGGTTGGCAATACCAAGCAGGCGAAATAGACATGACACAGCTATGGAGTTACCGAGGAAAAGCCCAATCAAGTATTCCAGCAATCGACAGCCGCTATCATTACATTAATCATTTTGATATTTTTGCTGATTTGGTAGCTTTATACAATAGCCGTATTTATAATCAAGATATGGGAAACGAAGATATTGCAGGAAGTATTTTGGCTATATGGAACGACCGTTATCTCAGCGATGAAAAACAAATCGTAGCAGAAAACAATCTATATGCCAACATGCTGGCTCTAGCAGAACGAAGCTGGAAAGGAGGAGGATATGGGTATTTTGACGAGCAGACTAACCTTTTATGGAAAAACGACACAGGAATCTATACTCAGTTTGTTGATTTTGAAAATAGAATGCTTTGGCATAAAGAACATACATTCACAAACGAACCTTTTCCCTATGTTAAACAAACTAATGTAGTATGGCGCATCACAGATGCATTCCCTAACGAAGGGGATTTGCCCCGTTCATTTCCACCAGAAAAGGAAGAAAAAGAAAGCTATTTATATAAAGGAAAAACCTATCAAAGCCACATCATTTATGGAGCCGGAGTATACTTACGCCATGTATGGGGAGATTTAATTCCTGGGTTCTATACTTCTCCAAAGGAAAATCATACAGCTTATGCTACTACTTGGGTATTTTCTCCTTACGAACAACACGTAGGACTATTCTTGGATTTTCAGAACTACAGTCGTTCCGAAAGTGACCTAGCCCCACAACAAGGAACATGGGACTATAAAAGTAGCCGTGTCTGGCTGAATAATAAAGAACTACTTCCACCTGTTTGGAAGAATACCCATAAAGACCGATCAAACGAAATTCCATTAATGAATGAAAATGCAGCCTCCCGTCCGCCAATACAAGTCACTTTACAAAAAGGATGGAACAAACTCCTCCTCAAGTTACCTATAGGAGAGTTTAAAACCCCAGAAGTCAGATTGGTAAAATGGATGTTCAATGCTGTCTTTGTATCTCCTGACGGGAAAAAAGAAATAGACAATATTATTTATTCCCCCGATAAAAAATAATTTTAATCTGTTTAATACTATATACTTATGAACAAAATAATATTATTCATCATAGGCTTAGCAGTAAGCCTATCTACTTTCGGCCAAACAGAAAGAAAATATTCTACTTATTACTACCAACGAGCTTCATTATTTAAACAACTTCCAACAAGTTCGGATGATATTCTTTTTATCGGAAATAGTATAACCGACGGAGGAGAATGGAGTGAATTATTCCAAAATCCCCATATCAAAAATAGAGGAATCAGTGGAGATACTACTTGGGGAGTCTATGATAGAATCTCTGTCCTCCTTAAAGGAAAGCCTGCACAAATCTTTCTAATGATTGGAATCAACAACGTTCCTCAAGGAGAATCTCCGAATAATATTGCCTCTGATATACAACAAATCATACAAAAAATAAAAAAAGAGTCACCGTACACAGAAATCTTGATACAAAGTGTATTACCTGTTACCACAAAATACAACATGTTTCAAGAACATACCTCCCATTGGCAAGAAATCCCTGACATTAATCAGGCTATTTTAAATATTTGCCAAAAAGAAAATGTGAAATATATTGATCTTTTCACTCACTTTGTAGATGATAATGGACAAATGAAACCAGAATATACCAATGACGGACTACACCTTTTAGGAAAAGGTTACATGTTATGGAAAGAAATAATTACCCCTTATCTAAAAAAATAAAATGAAACAATCTATCTTAATTTCACTAGTATGGCTGTTTGCCTTTTTGCGGCAACCGATACAAGCTACAGAAACAATAAAAGTCGCTTGTGTAGGAAACAGTATCACATATGGCACCGGCATCACAAACCGTGATGCAGACTCTTATCCTGCACAATTACAGAAGCTACTGGGGAAAAAATATTCTGTGGGTAATTTTGGAAAGCCAGGCGCCACTCTACTAGCACATGGACATCGTCCTTATATTCAACAAAAGGAATATCAAAAAGCTCTTGATTTTTCTGGAGATATTGTAGTCATTCACCTTGGTATCAATGACACAGATCCAAGAAACTGGCCTAACTATAGAGATGAGTTCGTTCATGATTATTTGAAGCTAATAGAGTCTTTTAAAAAAGCCAATCCTCAATGCCGCATTCTATTGGCATACATTACCCCAATAGCTGACCGACATCCTCGTTTTATCTCAGGTACCCAACAATGGCATGAAGAAATTCAAGAAGCAATTAAAGTCGTTGCTCAAATAAGTCAGGCAGAGCTCATAGATTTCCATACCCCATTATACCCTTACCCTATTTTATTGCCTGATGCCATTCATCCTAATGAAGAAGGAGCACATATTCTGGCTCAGACAGCATACTCAGCTATCACTGGCGATTATGGAGGGCTTAAACTACCGATGCTCTATACTGATTATATGGTATTACAACGTAATACCCCACTACGTATTCATGGCACAGCTAATACGAAAACTCCTGTCACTGTAAGTATTGACGGACAAAAGAAAAAAACAATTGCTGATAAAAACGGTAAATGGGAAGTTATCTTAGATCCGATAAAGGCTGGAGATAATTATGAACTTTCCATACAAACTCCACAGCAATCACATACTTTTCATCACGTAGCAGCAGGAGAAGTATGGCTATGCTCTGGACAGTCTAACATGCAGTTCATGTTGCAACAAACCCAAGATGGCTCTACAGCTGTATCCCAAGCACATAACTCTCAAATTCGTTTATTTCATATGAAAGGGAAATGGGAGACCAATGCTTCAGAATGGCCCACAGATGCTATTGATTCTGTTAATCACTTACTATATTACCAGACTACTTCATGGAAAGAATGTACCCCCAATACCGCCGCAACCTTCTCTGCTGTAGCATACTATTTCGGAAAAATGTTACAAGACAGTTTAAAAGTCCCTGTAGGACTGATCTGCAACGCTGTAGGAGGATCTACCACTGAATCCTGGGTTGATCGTCACTCTTTAGAAAAGTATTTTCCAGCAATACTGAAAGACTGGACAAACAATGACTTTATCCAGGACTGGGCTAGAGAAAGAGCCTTATTAAATTTAAAACAAAGTACAAATACATTCAAACGACACCCGTATGAACCTTGTTATTTATACGAAGCCGGCATACTTCCTCTACAACAATATCCGGTCAAAGGGATAATCTGGTATCAGGGAGAATCGAATGCTCACAATATGGAAGCCCATTATAGATTATTCAAACTTCTAGTTAATGGATGGAGAGACAACTGGAATAACCCTGACATGCCTTTTTATTTTGTACAACTTTCAAGCCTAAATCGTCCCTCATGGACCTGGTTTCGAGATAGCCAACGACGCTTAATGAATGAATTACCCCATACTGGTATGGCTGTCTCCTCCGATAAAGGTGATTCACTGGATGTACACCCTAAAGCTAAACGCCCTATTGGAGAGCGTTTAGCTAGATGGGCATTAAATCAAACTTATCATTATTCTTTACTCCCATCCGGTCCTCTTTATAAAAAAGCAATAAGTAAAAATAATGAAGTTATTATAGAATTTGATTATGCAGAAGGGTTACACAGTTCTGACGGAAATCCTCTTACGGGTTTTGAATTAGCAGAACACGAAGGAGTGTATTTCCCTGCCCAAGCTATAATTGAAGGGAATAAAATTAAGGTTTATACTAATCAGGTAAAGAACCCCCAATATATACGTTATGGATGGCGGCCTTTTACACGAGCAAACTTAGTCAACAAAGACCAACTTCCTGCATCTTCATTCCGAGATAAAATTCAATAGGTCAACATTACATAGGCTGTTTCATATCTATGTTGAAACAGCCTATATTAATTATATCCGATAAAAACGAGTCATATTTCTTTACAAAAAGAAAACATCTCACAATAATAAAACCAATACTTCGGTAAATTTTTACCGAAAGATTAAAAGTTAAACAATAAAACCGGCAAAAGCTGGTTCGGAAACACTAAAGAGGTCATTGAATACGAGGTGAACAAAGGAAAGCTATACGGATTGAGGGTTTATGCTAAAGCTTTCAAAAGGTATGTTTCCTTAGCCATCTGGTATCCGATGGACGGAAGAACAGACAAGTGGCAACTTTATTTCTCTACAGACGATTCCATGGATGGACGCGAGGTGCTGGATTATTACAGAACCAGGTTCCAGTTGGAATTTTGCTTTAGAGATGGCAAGCAGCATGCAAGAATCACCAACTGCCAGTCTACCGACTTCAGGAAATTGGATTTTCACTTCAATGCATCGCTTGCTGCTGTCAACTTGGCCAAAGCGGCATGTAAGAGGCTCGGAATAACCTATTCCATATCCTCCTGCAAGTCTTTCATACACAATGCTTATATGCTTGAACGATTTATTTGCGTGTTTGGGATTAGCCCAGACCCGCAAGTTATTGACAAACTTTTCAAAGAACTCATTTTATTTACTGCCAGAGCCGCTTAGGCTTGGCGAATTTTTAACGAACTATTGAAAAATATAAACTTCAGATAATTTCTTTTAATATATAGTTGTAAAATTTTGGATATTTAGAAATATATATTTATATTTGAATTTCAGTTTGGAATGCATAAAGAATATATTCCTATACAAACATATAGAATATGTACAATTTAGTTAACAAATCTAATACTGAATCTATTGAAAAATAATCAATAAATTCTATATACCTTAATTTTAAGAACTATGAGTAAACTGAAATTACTAGGTGCGTTACTACTAACTGTAGGTGGAACCACACAGCTGCTGTATGCAGAACAGCCATCCGTAATGGCTAATCCCAACATTGTACAACAAAAATCAACGTGTTCAGGAGTTGTAAAAGATGCGGCTGGTGAAAGTGTGATTGGTGCATCAGTATTAGTCAAGGGTACAACAATTGGTACCATCACGGATTTTGATGGAAATTTTGAGCTTCCAAACGTAGAAAAAGGAGCAGTAATCCAAGTTTCTTTTGTCGGCTATTTAACAAAAGAAATTGTATGGAAAGGAGCGCCGCTTTCTATCGTACTTGAAGATGACACAAAAGCATTGGAAGAAGTAGTCGTAGTAGGATATGGAACTCAAAAAAAGGTAAACTTAACAGGTTCTGTGGCAATGGCCGAAAGTGATGTATTGGAGAATAGACCTATTGCAAACTTAGCTCAAGGCTTACAAGGTGTTATACCAAACTTAAACATTTCGTTTGCTAATGGTAATCCAAATGCTGAAACAAGTGTCAATGTACGTGGACTGACATCATTAAATGGAGGTTCTGCCCTCGTTCTTGTGGATGGTGTGGAAACAAATGATATTTCATTAATCAACCCTCAAGACATTGAAAGTATTTCTGTGTTAAAAGATGCTTCTTCCGCAGCCGTATATGGTGCCAGAGCAGCATTTGGAGTTGTGTTGATTACAACTAAAAAAGGAAAAACAGGAGAAAAAATAACCTTTAACTATAACAATAACTTTTCATGGTCTACACCATCTAGACTGCCCAATAGCTTGCCGGCAGACCAATGGTTAAGAGCAATGAATAGAGAAGCCAAGAATACCAGTGGAACTCAATACTGGAGTGATGAATTAATTGCAGCTGTAGATGCTTATATGCAAGATCCAACTCGCCCGACCGCATGGGAAAATACACAGGGAAATAAATTTACAGCCAACGGAGAATGGGCCTATGCCGGAAATACAGACTGGATGGACATCTTCTATAAAAACGCAGCATTTATGCAACAGCATAATGCAAGCTTAAGAGGTGGTAGCGAGAAAACTGCATACTATGCCTCTTTAGGATACAAAGGGCAAGATGGCTTACTGGCTTTTGGTACAGATACATATAAACGTATCAATATGTCTTTTAATTTCACTTCTAAAGTAACAGACTGGTTAGAAATTGGTTTTAGAACAAAATATAATAGAAGTGAAGTAAATGAACCAAACTCACAACATTATACAAGTGAAGATCCTTATTATGAAGTTTACCGTGCATTCCCCTTCATTCCAGTATACCTGCCAGATGGAGACTTTGCAGCTGTTGCTGGATCAAACTTCAACTTTAATATTGCAGGAATGCTAGCACAAGCCGGACGTAAAAAGAATGTATATGACGATATTTGGTATACAGGCTCCTTCAATTTAACTCCATTAAAAGGATTATCTATAAAAGGAGATTATACTGGCAACCGACTATTCAGAGATGAACGCGCTCATAATAAAACTATTTACCAAAAACAACCTGATGGTTCACAGATTGCCAAAGGAGAACCTAACGGAGTATCGTTAAAGAAATATGACGACACCTATCAGGCATTGAACCTTTGGGCCGAATATAAGTTTGAATTGCCTAAATCTCATTCTTTTACAGCTATGGTGGGATATAACCAAGAAAGTAAAAAAACCAGCAATTTTTATGGCTATGTAACAGACTTATACCTGAATGATGCTCCTATTATTGACTGGGCAAATACTAAACAAAAACTGGAAGAAGAAGCTACCATCTGGGCAGTTCAAGGTGCTTTCTTCCGATTAAACTACGACTATGCCGGAAAATACCTAGTAGAAGTAAACGGACGTTATGACGGTTCTTCAAAATATGCATCAGACAGCCGCTGGGGCTTCTTCCCTTCTGCTTCTTTAGGATGGAGACTTTCAGAAGAAAAGTTCTTTGAACCAGCAAAAAAAATTTTTGACAATGTTAAGCTACGCGCATCTTTGGGTAGTTTAGGAAATCAAGTTACAAATAGTAACTTTGACTTCTTAAGTCTGATGGGATTCCAGCAGCTCAACTACTTGATTGGTGGCAAACTTGCCAACGGTATCACTCCTGCTTCGCTGGCATATAATAATGTAACATGGGAAAAAGTAACTACTGCAAACTTTGGTGTAGACTTAGGATTATTAAATAACAGGCTGACTGCTTCATTTGATTATTTCTTACGTTATACAAATGATATGGTCGTATCTAAAGCCTACCCTGCCACAATGGGATCTACAGGAGGCAAAGAAAACTTGGCCAATATGCGAACAAATGGTTGGGAATTAACACTTAACTGGAATGACAACATCAACGATGTGGCTGGTTCTACTTTAAATTATAATATCGGTATTGGTATTTCAGATAGTTATTCAACCATTACCAAATATGACAACCCAACCGGATACCTTGGTGACTACTATGAAGGCCAGCGTTTAGGCGACATTTGGGGATACGTAACAGAAGGATTCATTAAAGATGACGCAGAAGCTGAAGCAATGAAAGTACGCCAAAAAGAAATCAGCGGAACTTGGCTTCCTGGTGATATAAAATATGCAGATTTGAATGGTGACAATATCATTACTTACGGAAAAAACCAGTTAAATGACCATGGTGATAAAAAAATCATCGGTAATCAAACTCCAAGATACCGTTTTAATATCAATTTAGGATTAAACTGGAAAGGATTTGATGTTCGAGCCTTATTTGAAGGTGTAATGAAAAGAGACTTATGGTTAGGAGATAACAATACAGTCTTCTGGGGATACACAGGACAATGGTGGAGTGCATTAAATGAAACACATATAAATGATGTATGGAGTGAAACCAATCCTAATGCCTACTTCCCTGTACCCACAAATACGACAAGAAGCCGTCAGGTTCAAACAAAATATCTGCAAGACGCATCTTATATCCGCTTGAAAGATTTGACAATCGGTTATACTTTGCCGACATCATGGGTATCTAAATTAGGCATCTCACAGTTGAAAGTCTTCGCAAGTGGACAAAACTTATGGGAAGCTACCGGCTTATATAAATATTTGGATCCAGATTCTACGGGCGATACAAAAGATGATGGTAACTTGGAAGAAAGAATGACGAAATATCCATTCTGCCGGTCTTATTCATTTGGTATTAATGTTACATTCTAAATTGCTTATTGTATTATGAAAAAAACTATATTATATGCCACATTGTTGGCACTTAGCTTTCAAAGTTGCGACTACCTTGACAGGGAGCCGTTAGATTCAGTAACAAAAGATCAGTTTTTTACGACTGCGACTGGTACTGCCCTCCAACAATATTGTAACAACTTTTACCCAAAACTGATAAAAGGTCATGGTGATCCCTTATCGTATAGTTTTGGAATGCTGGAAAAAGAATTTGAATCAGACAACATTTTTACATGGGAATATAACGTAAAAAGTTTTGGCTTGCATGTGGCTCCTACAGAAGCCAAAGATACAGAGTGGCAATGGGAAAATATACGTGCATGCAACGATTTCTTGATGAATTATCAATCATCTCCAGCAACTCAAGCTGAAAAGAATCAATATGCAGGAGAAATTTATTTCTTTAAATGCTTAGACTACTTTAATAAATTGAGTGTGTATGGTGATGTACCTTGGTATACCACAGTCTTGAACCCTGGTGATGAGGAAATGTATAAAGGACGTGATTCAAGAACACTTGTTGCTGATAGCTTACTTTTAAATATTGATAAGGCCATCAATCTGCTTTCTCCAAAATCTAAAGTGGGAGTAAGCCGAGTTTCAAAAGACGCAGCTATTGCATTAAAAGCAAGAATATGCTTATTTGAAGGTACATGGAGAAGATACCATGACATAGAAGGCGACGTAAAATTCTTACAGGAAGCATACGACGCTGCAGGCGAATTAATGAAAGAAGAATATGGTTACTCTATATTTAAAGGAAGCTCGCCTAAAACGGCATATCATGAATTATTTACACAAGAAAACTATAATAATAATTCAGAGGTTATTTTAGCTAAAGAATATGATCCGTCTTTAGGTAAAGGTAATAATGTTACCAGACAAATTGGAGTAGGTGAAACCCCTATTGGCGCAAGCCGAGACGCAGTAGAAGATTACTTATGTGCAACTACAGGAAAACCTATTTCACTATGTGGATGTGAAGGACATACTACACATACAGGGATTATTACAGAACTAGAAAATAGAGATCCTAGATTATTGCAAACCATAGCTACTCCAAAAGACGGAGAATATACATACTATTTACACGGTAAAGCAGCTAATATTGCCAATATCGTAGCAACTGGTGCGGATGGCTCTTCTTCTACGGGTTATGCTATTGCAAAATTCTATAAAACCTCTGAGTTTTCTTCAGACCATCATAAGGGTAGTATTGATGCCCCTATTTTCAGATACGGAGAAATTCTTTTAATTCGTGCAGAAGCAGGAGCAGAACTAGGAGTACTGGATAATACGGAACTTGAAAGAACAATTAATGAACTTAGAAAACGAGTAGGATTCAATCACCCATTAACAGTTAATCCAGTAGCTGACCCCAAACTGGAGAAAGAATATCCTAACATAAAAGGTAGTAATGCTAATTTAATTCGTGAAATCAGAAGAGAACGCCGTATTGAATTATTTGGTGAAGGATATAGATACGATGACCTTAGAAGATGGGCTTGCGGTAAACGACTGGACGCTAGTGTAGTAGTACGAGCAGGTATTATTCCTGATGCTAGTTTATATACTGCAGAACAAGTAAACGATATGAAAGAAGAACTTGGCCTTACCTCTGAAGGAGCATTAGATATTTATGGAAAAAGAGTAAAAACACAAGCTGTATTTGAAGAACCTAAGCATTACTTATTATCCATTCCTATCAATGAAATTTCTATCAATCCTAATTTGGCTCCCAATAACCCAGGTTGGTAATATTTAACAGACTTTATATAGATAAAGATGGCTTATGAGAAAATCATTTTCATAAGCCATCTTTTCTTTATACACAGTTGACTAGCAACCTGAAATTTCGTATTTTTGCCCAATCAACTGAAATTACGTAATTTTATTAAGATGAATCAAGAATTCGAGCTTATCGCCAAGACCTTCCAGGGACTGGAAGAAGTTCTGGCACAGGAACTCACGGAATTAGGAGCCAGCAACATTGAAATCGGACGACGTATGGTTTCTTTCACCGGAGACAAAGCCATGATGTATAAGGCTAATTTCTGCCTTCGTACTGCCATCCGTATCTTAAAACCTATCAAACATTTTACTGCGAAGACTGCTGACGAAGTGTATGAGGCCGTAAAGAGTATCACATGGGAAAACTATCTGGACAACATGAGTAGTTTCTCGGTAGATGCCGTAGTGTTCTCTAATGAATTCCGTCATTCTAAATTCGTGGCATACAAAGTGAAAGATGCGGTAGTCGACTATTTCCGCGAAAAGACAGGCAACCGTCCTTCCGTACGTATCAGTAACCCGGATTTGGCTATTCACATCCATATTGCAGAGGAAGAGTGTACACTTGCCTTGGATAGTTCAGGTGAATCACTTCACCGTAGAGGATACCGTCAGGAACAGGTGGAAGCACCGTTGAACGAGGTATTGGCAGCCGGTATGATTCTGATGACAGGCTGGAGAGGTGAATGTGACCTGATAGACCCGATGTGTGGTTCAGGAACTATACCTATCGAAGCCGCTTTGATTGCACGCAATATCGCTCCGGGTGTATTCCGTAAAGAATTCGGATTCGAGAAATGGAAAGACTTTGACCAGGATTTGTTTGATGCTATCTACAACGATGACTCACAGGAGCGTGAGTTTACTCATAAGATTTATGGATACGACAACAATCCGAAAGCAAACGAAATTGCTCAGCATAACGTGAAAGCTGCAGGAGTAAGCAAGGATGTCATCCTGAAAATCCAGCCATTCCAGCAGTTTGAGCAGCCTGCACAGAAAAGTATTATCATCACCAACCCTCCTTACGGAGAGCGTATCTCGTCAGAAGATTTGCTGGGACTTTACCAGATGATTGGTGAACGCTTGAAGCATGCATTCACCGGAAACGACGCCTGGATTCTGAGCTACCGTGACGAATGTTTTGACCAGATTGGACTGAAGGCTTCTATAAAAGTACCTTTGTTTAATGGAGCATTAGAATGTCAGTTCCGTAAATACCAGTTGTTTGACGGGAAATACAAGGAATTCCGTTCCGACAACAGTGACAAGGAGTTTAAGCCGAAACGTGAAGAAAGACCGGCACGTCCACGCCGTCAGGGAGAAAAAGTGGAATACGGCCGTAAGGAGCGCAAAGACGGAGGTCGTGGAGAACGGAAAAAAGGTTTCCGCAGCGACCGTAAAGAAGGATTCCGTAAAGATGCTGACCGTAAAGAAACATTCCGCGGACGTAAAGCAGGTGACGGAAAAGAATTTACCCGTGAACGCCGCAAATATAAAGAAGATTCGAAACCACGCACTCCGCGTCCTTCTACAGACGACGGACGCCCAAAAGCGGCTCCTGCCCCACGCTACATGCACAGACGCCGCAGCGAGGAAGAAGGTAACTCACAAGATTAAAAAACGGACAGAACATGAAACGTATATTCTTTTTATTCTTTTTGTGCTGTATGACCACTCTCACCACTTTTGCCCAGGAAAAGAAAACTTATACACTGGAAGATGTGATTCCGGGCGGAAACAATTATTTCAACTTAGTCCCTGAAAACATTCCGGGACTGCAATGGTGGGGAGATATATGTGTACGTGCGGGTGTGGAAAATATTCGCAGCATTCAGTTGAAAGATGGCAAGGAAACCATACTTGTCACACTGAAAGAGGTAAATCAAGCTATTGAAAAAGGAGAAAAGCCCTATCAGCTGTCGCACGAACTAAAACCGCTTCGCAGCCTGATGTCAGCTTCATTGCCTTGGTCAGAGCGTAAAGTCATAGTTTTTCAACAGAACAGCTATTGGGTGGAATATGACTTCGGACAGAAAAAAATTACGAACATATCCCGCCTGAACGAAAAAGCTACTAATCTTGACTTTTGCAAAACCAATGACAAAGTGGCCTATACCGTCGGTAACGGTTTGTTTGTAACCGGCGAAGGGGAGGTAAGTCACCAGATTAACCCTTCACAAACAGAAGAAGGGGTAGTTTACGGACAAGCTGTACACCGTAACGAATTCGGTATTTATAAAGGTACATTCTGGAGCCCGAAAGGAAGCTATCTGGCTTTCTATCGCATGGACCAGAGTATGGTCACAGACTATCCTCAGGTGAATACATCGACTCGTATCGCAACTCTTGAGCCGGACAAATATCCGATGGCAGGAATGACCAGCCACAAAGTAACGGTAGGAGTGTACGATGTAAAGACTGGAAAAGTAACTTACCTTCAGGCTGGTGACCCGACCGACCGTTATTTTACCAACGTTAGCTGGTCGCCCGATGAGCAGCATATTTATGTCATCGAACTGAACCGTGACCAGAATCATGCCCAACTTGTATGCTATCAGGCCGCCACAGGTGAACGAGAAGGGGTATTGTATGAAGAAAAGAATCCGAAATACGTAGAGCCTCAGCATCCGTTGGTATTCCTGCCGTGGGACGAAAGTAAATTTATTTACCAAAGTCAGCGCGACGGTTTCAACCACTTGTATCTGATGGATACGAAAGTAAAAGGAGAAAGTGCATGGAAGAATGGTAAACTGGAAGGCAGTACCTATCTGGAACACCTGAAAATAACTCCTTTGACGCAAGGTGACTGGCTGGTGCAGGATATTCTTGGATTCAATACAGGAAAGAAAGAAATCATTATCGGTAGCACAGAAATATCTCCGCTGCAAACCAATCTGTTCAGCCTCAACGTAAAAACCGGGAAACGTACATTACTGGGAGAACAAGACGGTATGCACCGGGCTTCTCTCTCTGAAAGCGGTACTTACCTGATTGATAACTTCTCTTCATTCCAAGTAGGACGTGAAATCACTTTGCTGCCTACCAACGGAAAGAAAGGAACTACACTACTGAAAGCTGATGACCCGATGAACAGCCTGTTTAAGCTGCCGGAAATTACCATCGGTACCTTTAAGGCGGCAGACGGAAAAACAGACTTGTATTACCGCCTGATTAAACCCGTGGACTTTGACCCGAACAAAAAATATCCGGCCATTATCTACGTATATGGTGGACCGCATGCACAGCTCATCCACAACACACGTTTTTATGATGCCAGAGGATGGGATTTATACATGGCTCAGAAAGGGTATGTGATGCTGACAGTAGACAGCCGGGGAAGTGACAACCGAGGACTGGCTTTTGAGAACTGTACATTCCGCCATTTGGGAGTAGAAGAAATGAAAGACCAGGTAAAAGGTGCCGAATTCCTGAAATCACTGTCTTACGTAGACGGTGAACGAATCGGCGTACATGGTTGGAGCTTCGGTGGCTTCATGACAACCAACCTGATGCTGACTTATCCTGACATCTTCAAGGTAGGTGTGGCTGGAGGACCGGTCATTGACTGGAAGTTCTATGAGGTGATGTATGGTGAACGCTATATGGATATTCCGGAAACTAATCCGGAAGGATACAAGGGTTCCGACCTGAAACAGAAGGCTGGCAACCTGAAAGGCCGTCTGGAAATCATTATCGGAGGTACGGACCCCACTTGTGTACCACAACACAGTTACTCATTCCTGAGAGCTTGTATTGAAGCTGGTACCCATCCGGACTTCTTCGTTTATCCGGAAGACGGACATAACATGATGGGACGTGACCGTGTACACCTGCACGAACACATCACCCGCTATTTTGAAGACCATTTGAAATAATAGACTAAAAAAACAGATACATATATGAAACTTTTACTTTTAGGTTCAGGAGGACGCGAACATGCACTGGCATGGAAAATCGCACAAAGCCCGAAAATTGAAAAGTTATACATCGCTCCGGGAAATGCCGGTACGCGTGAAGTAGGCGAAAACGTGGCTATCAAAGCCGATGACTTTGAAGGTATCAAGCAGTTTGTAACGGCCCACGGCATTGACATGGTAGTAGTAGGTCCGGAAGACCCATTGGTGAAGGGGGTATATGATTTCTTCAAAAACGATGACGAATTGAAGCAAGTACCAGTTATCGGTCCATCAAAGGCTGGAGCCGTACTCGAAGGAAGCAAGGAATTTGCCAAAGGTTTCATGCAGCGTCATCATATTCCGACTGCCGGATACAAGAGCGTAACTGCAGCCAACCTGGAAGAGGGACTGGCTTTCTTGGAAACCCTGAAAGCTCCCTACGTACTGAAAGCTGACGGATTGTGCGCAGGAAAAGGTGTATTGATTCTCCCCACATTGGAAGAAGCCAAGAAAGAACTGAAAGAAATGCTGGGCGGTATGTTCGGAAATGCTTCTGCTACAGTAGTTATCGAAGAGTTCCTGAGCGGTATTGAATGCTCGGTGTTCGTACTGACTGATGGAAAGAACTATAAAATCCTGCCAGAAGCCAAAGACTACAAACGTATCGGTGAAGGTGACAAAGGATTAAACACAGGCGGTATGGGTTCTGTTTCTCCGGTTCCATTTGCAGATGCGGAATGGATGAAAAAGGTGGAAGACCGTATCATCCGTCCTACAGTAGAAGGACTGGCTGCAGAAGGTATCGATTATAAAGGATTTATCTTCTTCGGACTGATTAACGTAAAAGGTGAACCGATGGTAATCGAATATAATGTCCGTATGGGCGACCCTGAAACAGAAAGCGTCATGCTGCGCATCAAGAGTGACTTAGTAGACTTGTTTGAAGGAGTAGCTCAGGGCAGCCTAAATGAAAAGACACTAGAAATTGACCCACGCTCAGCTGTCTGTGTCATGCTGGTATCTGGCGGCTATCCGGAAGCTTATGAAAAAGGATTCCCGATGACAGGCATTGAAGAAGCAAAGGCAGGAGGAAGTATCGTATTCCATGCCGGAACAGCTTTGAAAGACGGACAGGTAGTAACTGCCGGAGGACGTGTCATTGCTGTCAGCTCTTACGGAGCCAACAAGGCAGAAGCTTTGGCACAGTCTTTCCAAAATGCAGGTAAAATCTGTTTTGAGAAAAAATATTTCCGTTCAGACATCGGGTTTGACCTGTAACACATGCTTGCCCGAAATAGATTTCAATATGAACTGGCCACCGGAAGAGCAACTCTTCCGGTGACTATTATTATCTGTCTTATCATGTATGGCATCACCTATCAGGAAAAGACAGATTTACTTTCTTTGGCCATCCACGGAGCTATAGTCTACTGCCTGATTGAATTGAACACCACATTCTCACTCATCCGGACACGTACAACACTTCATGCGGCCATATTTCTATTCTTTTTAAGTGGGCTACCTTTTTTGCACGCCTATTCACATGAGCAATGGATTCCCTTATTGTTCACCGTATCTTTCTCTTATTTGTTCCGAAGCTATGAATCGGTATATGCTCCGGCTCCTATTTTTCATAGCTTCCTCTGTCTCGGTATCAGCAGTTTTCTACTTCCGCAAGTGCTATACTTTATCCCGCTGATTTATTTCTACATGATTGGTTTAAGGGCTTTTACCCTCCGTACATTCTTTGCAGGGCTCATCGGGCTCCTCCTTCCTTATTGGATTGCATTGGCCTATCATCTTTACGCTGGAAACATGGAAGAAACCTGGCTACCTTTCAAAGCACTTACCTGTTTTTCTCCAATCGACTATTCTATTCTTTCTTTGTCACAATTAATTTCCGGAGGTATTGCAATCTTATTCATAGCCATTTGTAGTATAGAATGTATTCTGCATAGTTACCAAGACAAGGTACAAATGCGTATTATGCTCCGTGTCCTGATAATTACAGGAATAGGCACATTGGCCTGTATGCTACTTCTGCCTTCACATTTCAATACTTATTTTCTTATGACATTAATC
>OGIS01000469.1_pt1 | contig 21121 bp, 8 predicted proteins | sample 1571821 | NCBI WGS metagenome assembly OGIS01 (sample SAMEA2581965, study PRJEB24529) | metagenome | biome: Human gut stool | place: China | collected 2011
ACAAAGTGAAAAACATGCGCTCCTTATTGCTAATACTATTTTCAGCAATATCGCTCAGCGTATCTGCGCAAACGATTACCGTAAAAGGTAATGTGAAAGACACAAACGGAGAACCAATTATCGGAGCATCCGTTGTAGAAAAAGGTAATACGACCAACGGTACGATTACAGATTTGGATGGTAACTTTTCGATTAAAGTGGATGGTAAAAAGACACTAGTGATTTCATACATAGGTATGAAAACACAAGAAATCGCCCTTCAAGGCAGAAAATCCATCAATGTAACAATGAAAGATGACTCACAAGCTTTGGATGAAGTTGTAGTTATCGGTTATGGAACGGTAAATAAAAGAGACTTAACAGGGTCCGTAGCTTCTGTCAACTCCAAAGATTTAACTGTAGTTCCTGTATCAAGCGCAACCGAAGCCCTTACAGGAAAGCTTGCCGGTGTTAATATTACGACTACAGAAGGTTCTCCCGATGCAGACATAAAAATCCGGGTACGTGGAGGTGGTTCTCTATCACAGGACAATTCACCTCTTTATATAGTCGATGGATTTCCGGTTTCAAGTATAAGCGATATTGCACCATCAGAGATCCAAAGTATTGATGTATTAAAAGATGCATCCTCTACGGCTATTTATGGTGCACGTGGTGCAAATGGTGTAATTATTGTCACAACTAAAAGCGGCAAAGAAGGTAAAACACAGGTGGACTTCAATGCATCTTTTGGTATAAAAAAGGTTGCAAAATTAACCAAAGTATTAAGTCCTTATGATTACGTTGCTTACCAGACAGAATTCAACACATCGGATGATTTTGGTAATTATTCGGATATGGATCTCTGGAAATCCGCAGAAGGAACAGATTATCAAGACGAGATGTTCGGACGTACAGGTAACCAGCAACAATACAATATAAACGTAAGTGGTGGCAGCAAACAGATTAAATATAGCGTCAGTTATGCTCATAATGAAGAAAAAAGTATCATGCTCGGTTCCGGATTCAATAAAGATAATGTAAATGCCAAAATCAATGCAGAATTGAATAAATGGATGACTTTAGACTTCAACGCCCGTCTGACTTATTCTTCAATCAACGGTCTGAGTGGTGGTGCAGACACAAATGATACCAATGCTGCCAACTCAACAGTAGCCAATGCTATCACATACAAGCCTGTCGATCCGCTGAGCAGTGAATTAGAAGATGAAGAAAATAATTCTTCCGGCGCTACCCCATTGGAACGTTTGGTAGCAACAGATAAAGTCCGCTCCACTTTCAACCAAAACTACAATATCGGATTAAATTGGAAGCCTTTTAAAAATTTCACTTTCCGTTCTGAATTCGGTTACGGATGGAAATACGACGATACCGAACAATATTGGAGTACAGATGCCGTATCCAACTCTAAATATGGTTATAACGGACGCCCACAGGCTTATTTATTAAGAGAAACAACCAAAAATTGGCGTAATGCCAACACACTGACTTATGAAAACAAAAAACTGTTTAACGGTCGTGACAGATTAAATATTCTCATTGGTCATGAAGTAAGCAGCAGCCAAAAAAAATCTATCGAAAATGTATCCGTTGCTTTTCCTACTTCAATGGGATTCGACGATATGAGAGCCAATATGGGAGCCGGAACAGCACTAGCCAACCAATCTACTATTGGCGCCAAAGAAAATATGCTATCTTTCTTCGGACGTGTCAACTACACTATGATGGACAAATATTTGTTAACTGTTACAATGCGTAGTGATGGTTCCAGCAAATTCGGAAAAGGTAACCAATGGGGCATATTCCCTTCCGCAGCATTCGCATGGCGAGTTTCTGACGAAGCTTTCATGAACAACACAAAAGAATGGTTGTCTTCTCTGAAATTACGTCTAAGCTTTGGTTCTGCCGGTAATAACCGCATCAAATCCGGCTTACTGGCTACTACATTCTCCTTATCTGACAATACAGCACGTGCACCATTTTTCAATGAAACGATTGCTACCATGCTGGAACGCGGTACTAACCTATATAACCCCGACTTAAAATGGGAAACAACCCTGACGCGTAACTTCGGTATCGATTATGGATTTTGGAACAACCGTATTTCAGGTACTATCGACCTCTATTGGAATACAACCAAAGATTTGCTTATGCAAACGGAAATACCGTCTAGCACAGGTTACAAATATCAATACCAGAACTTCGGTAAAACATCTAATAAAGGTGTCGAATTTACTATTAACACAGTATTGATCGACACAAAAAAATTCGGTCTGAATTTTAACTTGAATCTAGCATATAATCGCAGTCATATTGATGAGTTAAATACAGACAGCCCATGGCAAGACTACAAATGGGTAGGCAGCAATATTTCCCAATATGAAAACTTCCGGGTAGAAGAAGGAGGACGTTTAGGTGAGATTTGGGGATATAGAGCCAATGGTTTCTACACCGTATATGACCCCAAAACAAATCCAAGCGGAGAATTGGTGTGGCAAAGCGGTGGGTGGACCACACGTGAAGGACTCAAAGACAACAGTGCTACCGTCACAGGAGGTGCCTATTATCCGGGAGGACTCAAATTAAAATGTGATGAGAATGGTGATCCTATCAAAGAGCGTTTGGGCAATACTATTGCTCCTGTCACCGGTGGTTTTGGTTTGAATGGTCATGTCGGCAACTTTGATTTCAATTTATTCTTCAATTACTCAGTGGGTAACGTTATCATCAACGGAACAAAATTGCTTTCCTCTTTCCGTACAGGCTCAAAGAACGGCTATAACCTGAATAATGATTTCGCATTAGGCAATCGTTATACATGGATCGACCCTGCCACAGGTCTGAATCTGTCTTCTGAAACCACTGCGGTCAAAGAAGCTTATGGTGATATGATGACCGCAGGTTTACGATTGAATGAGTTAAACCGGAATGCCCAAATCTACCATCCGGGATCAGTTACTACGATTCGCTTATATGATTACGCTGTAGAAGATGCCTCGTTCTTACGTGTCAACAACATAACAATCGGCTATACCCTTCCTAAATCCTGGGTAAAAAAAGTGTTCTTAGAAAACGTAAGAGTTTACTTGACAGGATATAACCTGTACTGCTGGACCAACTATAGCGGTTCCGACCCGGAAGTCGATACAATGAGTAAGAAGAATGCCATGAATCCAGGTATTGATTATGCCGCATATCCTAAAAGCCGTACATTCGTAGGTGGTATTAACGTAACTTTCTAATAAAAACGCTTGAACTTATGAAATTTATATATAGAACTTTATTTCTGACTATCGGTTTAATTTCATCAACCGCATGCTCCGATTTTTTAGATCAGGACTCTCCTTCTGAGATGAGCGATAAAGTAGTATTCGACAATGAATATTACACACAATTAGCTTTAAACAAAGTGTATGGAGGTCTGACACAAGACAAGACATACTCTCAATTTATGCCTATTGTTGCCGGATTGAATACAGATTGTGAACTTATTGACGGTCTAGGCAGCAATGCTACAAACTCTGGTCACCAAAGGGGGTGTATGAATTATAACGCCGCACCTGGTTGGGGAGATTTAGCTACAATATGGGATGCAATGTATGGTGTTATAGAAGATGCAAACTTGGTTGTTGCCGGTATAGATAACAGTTCCTTGTTGGCAGAAGGAAATGAATACAGAGAAAGCATGTTACGCTATAAGGCTGAAGCTAAAACTCTCAGAGCAATGCTTTATCTAGATCTGATACGTTTATTTGGTGATGTTCCATTCAAAGTGGAAACCTCACAATCCGACTTAAGCAACGCTTATCTGGAGAAAACAGACCGTGATGAGATCATGGATAACCTGATCAACGATTTAGAAGAATCGATACCTAATCTTCCATGGGCCGGTTCTGAACAGACAACAGAGCATATCACACGCGGCTATGCCCATGCTTTACTCGCCAATATAGCTCTTACACGTGCCGGTTGGTTCATACGCGAAACAGCTAAAGAGGGATATAAGACAGCCGAAGAAAACTCTGATGAAAATTATCCTACCCAACGTTGTGACGAAGAAACTCGTGTAAAAATGTACGAATTGGCAGAGAAACATTTATCTACCATTATCAATAGTAATAAGCATGCGTTAACAGCCACTCCGGCTGAGTATTGGCTAGCAATGAATATCGGAGAGTTACAAACTAATACCCCCGAAAACCTGTTCGAGATACCGATGGGAATAAACAAAAGCGGTGAATTAGGTTACACTGTAGGATTCCGTGTCAGCGGTCCTACTCCCGATTATGGAAAGAAAGGTAATTCTACCGGTACATTAAAACTCACAGCCCCTTTCTTTTATTCATTTGATCCACAGGATACCCGTCGTGATCTGACTTGTGCCAATACACAGTTACAAACAAAGAACGGATATGCAGAAGAATTATTAGGAAACAAACCTTTCGAAATATACTGTGGCAAATGGGACTATCGTAAGATGGCAGGAAATGCTACATGGCTGGCAGCAGTACTGGCTGGTGATGAGAAGGCTAAAATATGTTCAGGCATCAACGTAGTAAAGATGCGTTACCCACAAGTGCTCCTGATGTATGCTGAAGTAGTTTCGGACCTACATACCCAAAATAGTTACGGAACTGATTTATCAGGTAAAGCATGCACTATATCAGCTTATGACGCTTTATTGCAAGTACATCAAAGAGCTTTCACCAACCAAGCTCAGGCTAAACAACAATTGGATCAATTAATAGCTGATAAGGGATTCTTTGAAGCCATTGTACAAGAAAATGCTTGGGAACTAGCCGGAGAAGGAGTACGCAAATTCGAATTAATCCGTTGGAATCTGCTTAGCAAAAAAATAGATGAATTCAAAAAAGAATACTTAGCTAAAGTAGGAACAGCTGCCGAAGGCGGGTGGCCTGAAAAGGTTTATTTCAATTATAAGAAAAACAGTACGAAGCAATATAAGGAAATCGATATGACCTCCATCACATGGGATCGTACACTCAGTAAAGATGAGCAAAAAGCATATGAAGGTAATAAAGATGCTTTCGGTAAAGTGAATACCACTCAAACAGAGACTAATTTAAAATCTATCTCCAGTGGTCTGAACACACCTGTATGTAACCGTTATTTATTACCCATTGCTTCCACTACAATTTCCACCTCCAATGGTAAGCTGCACAACTCTTATGGTTATTCTAATTAAACATGAAAAAGGAAAGAAATTATGAAGAACTTTAAATATATAATTACCTTAGGGACTTTCTTGTCCTTCTCAATTTTAGGCATTACCTCCTGCGTGGACGGTAATGATTGGGACACCGTCACAGCCAATCGTCTGTTTGGTCCTAAAGATAAAAATTTCAGCATAACTCCGGATGAGAATATTGCTCAGTTTGAAGTAACCTGGAAGGGTGTAAAAGACGCAAAATCTTATATTCTGGAAATCAGCACTTCTCCTTTATCGGATGACATAGAAATGGGAACAGCAGAAGGTAGTCTGGTATTTGGAAATGGAAATGACAAAATCACATCCAGCCCTTACATTATCAAAGAATTACTTCCGGAAACTAGTTATTATGCTCGTATTAAAGCAATAGGTCAAGGTATAGAGTCTAATTGGGTATATGCTGAAAAGACATATAAAACGGTCAAAGAACAATTGTTGTATGAACCCTCTGAAGAAAATGGTGACATTACAAAAAATTCGATTCATATCTCCTGGATGGAAGGATGCAAGGTTACGGCATTACGCATCTATACAACAGATAAGTTATATGATGAAACGATCCAATTAGATGCTACTGCACAAAAAGCGGCTGCTTATACTTTCACCGATTTAACGAGTCTGACAGATTATACCATTGAATTATTGAACGGTGAAATCAAAAGAGGAACAATAAAAGTAACTACCGCCATGGGAGATATGATAGAAGTAGCGGTAAGTGAGATAACTTCTAATTCCGCAAAATTCACATGGGATGAGGCAGCAGATAGTTATACATTAATAGAAGGAGAAGCACCTACTAAAGACGGAGCAATTCAATTTGATTCATCGGCAACTACAACATTCGCAGCATCCAATCTGAAAGATAATACAACTTATACATTCTCTGTCATACGAAAAGGGGCTGTTATTGGTTATTGCACATTTACTACAATCAAGGGACTTCCTGCAAACTTTACCCTTATATCTAGTGGAAGTGAACTTGAGACAGCATTATCTACAGGAAGCGGTGAGGTAGCTCTTAAAATTAATGACGGAAGTGTCATCGAATTAGACAAAACGATAACAATTTCTAAAAACATCACCTCTTTAATATGTTTCTCTGATAACATGAATACCCCTCCAACAATTAAAACAAGTGGTATTTCAGTAGAAACAGGCGCATTATTAGCGAATATGGAGTTCTACAATCTGAAATTAACGAATGAAGACAGTTCCAATGGATATGTCGTAAACATTGACCAAAAGTGTACGATACAAAAACTCACATTTGAGAAATGTACAATTAGTAAACTACGTGGTGTATTCCGTGCACAGAAACTAGAATCCAATGGTGGACTAGCTGCCACAATAGGAAATATTACATTCAATAATTCTATTATTCAAAATATTGGTAATTATGGAGTTGTTAACACCTATGAAGATTTATCCAAAAAACCGGAAGATGCAAAATATTACACACTGACGTTGGGAGCAATAAAGTTTGAAAAGTCAACCATCAATACCATTGGTGCTCAACTTATACGTATTTTACAAGAGCCTAATGTGGTTATTAATCAATGTACTTTCTATGGTTTAGCTAATAAAACTGTCATCGACAATAATAAAGAGAAGAAAGGCACTATCACCATCAGTAATACAATTGTAGGAAAAACAGATGCAACCAAAGGCTATGAGGGTCCGACACTGACATCCAATGATACATACACTACCAGCGATTGTAAATTCGGCTCCAAAAACACATGGGGAACCTCCATACCTATTAGTTCTACAGACCTCTTTGTCAATGCGGCAGAAGGAGATTTCACTATCCAGTCTTCAGAATATAAAGCTTATGGAGATCCACGCTGGAATAAATAAAATAATATTATAACCAAAGATTATTATGAAACATAGTTTATTTTTAGTTTACAGTTTGGCTATCGGGATAACCACGACTGCAGCTTGTGCTGATATAGATCCTCAAATGACAAATGATACTCTCCCATTATTACCGGGAGAAGTAGAACAAGATCAGATTACACAATTAGATTATGGAGAACTACTGGCATTTCCCGGTGCAGAAGGACACGGAAAGAATACAATAGGAGGTCGTGATGGAAAAGTTTACCATGTGACGACTTTAGAGGACAACAATACAGAAGGTTCTTTTCGTTGGGCAGTTACTCAAAAGGAAAAAAGAACAATTGTATTCGATGTGGCAGGTACGATCCATTTGAGTTCCGAATTAAAAACAACTAATGATTACTTGACAATTGCCGGACAAACTTCTCCGGGTGGTATTTGTATAGCAGGTTATCCGTTTACTATCAACTCTAATCAAGTAATTATTCGCTTTTTACGTTTCCGTCCGGGAAATGTAAATATCGAGAGTGATGGTCTGGGAGGTTCAGACAAAGCAAATGTCATTGTAGACCACTGTTCTACCAGCTGGTGTACCGACGAATGCCTCTCTGTCTATGGTATGGAAAACTCTACCGTACAATGGTGTCTGGCTGCGCAAGCATTACGTGTAACTCCCGGCAAACAAACATCAGAAAGTGGAACGAAGACACATGGCTTCGGAGGTAACTGGGGTGGCCATTTTGCTTCTTACCATCACAATATGATTGCTCATTGTGAAAGTCGTGTACCCCGTCTCGGCCCGCGTCCTACCACTCTAGACTTAGGTGAAAAAGTAGATATACGCAATAACGTATTTTATAATTGGGCCGGTGAAGGTTGCTATGGAGGTGAAGCTCAAAATGTAAACATCGTAAACAACTATTACAAACCGGGACCTGCTACCCGTCAAGCCTCAGAAAAAGTACAATACCGTATTGCCAAGGTAGGTATATACAACCAAGCCTACGACAATGGAGCAGGATTCGAACCTTACAAACAGACTTGGGGCACTTTCTTTATTGAAGGCAATTACATGGATGGAAATGAGGAAGTCACCACTGACAATTGGACAGATGGTGTATATGCACAACAAACATCTAGTCAGGAAAATGATTATCTGTGGAATGAGAAAGTTATGGAAGATATCAAAAAAGATACTCCTGTCACCAAGTCCAATGGAGTCACTACCCATTCCGCGGAAGAAGCGTACCAAAAAGTGTTGGAGTATGTAGGGGCCTGCAATTATCGTGATGCAGTAGACTTACTGATCATCAATGATGTCAAAGAAGGCAAAGCAACCCAGACTTCCGAAACCGACAGCAATGGAAAACCGACCGATAATAAGCCCGGTTATATTAACGATCCCATTCAGTTCTGGGATGGCAACCCCTATCCGGAGCTGCCCAAAGACCTCAAAAGAGATATCACAGATTCGGATGGTGACGGGATTCCCGATAATTGGGAAATTGCTCACGGATTAAACCCGGATTATGCATTAGACGGCAATATGCGTACTATCGATGTACACGGAAAATATTCTAATCTTGAAATGTATATGAATAGCCTGGTTAAGGAAATTATGGATCAATGCCAAGAAGGCGGAACTGTAATAGAATAACAATTAAAGAGGGTAGAGGTATACACTGTGAATGCCTACAATGCCAGCACTTCCTCCACCGTTTTTTTGTTATGTGAAAGATAACGTAACGTTCGTGATAAAATAGATACACGTATCATAAGTGAAGTAAAAGAAGGTAAATACACCTACAAACAACTAACATTACCATAAAATGAAAAATGTTTTTTTGGGAGTTATGTGCGCTCTGTTGATGCTGCCTTGCTCTCTCAATGCACAATTAAAGGGCTATCCAATTCCCGACCGCTCCAAAGTCCCCGCCTTTCCCGGAGCCGATGGAGCCGGTAAATACACCACAGGCGGTGCCGGTGGCGCAGTCTACACCGTCACCTCCTTAGCCGATGACGGTTCGAAGGGAACACTCCGCTGGGCTATCAATCAAAAAGGTCCGCGTACCATTGTTTTCGCGGTCAGCGGGATCATTGAACTCCAGAAATCATTGAAAGTGAATAACGGAGACCTGACTATTGCCGGTCAGACAGCGCCGGGCGATGGTATATGTCTGAAGAACTACACATTCTCCATCCAAGCGGACAACGTGATTGTCCGTTTTATCCGTTCACGTATGGGAGTTGACATCAAGCAAAAAGGCGACGATGCCATGAACGGAACGAAAGCGCATCAGAATATCATCATCGACCACTGCTCCATGAGTTGGAGCACGGACGAATGCGCCACATTCTATGACAACCGCAACTTCACCCTCCAATGGTGTATCATCAGCGAAAGCCTTGCCAACTCCATTCATGAAAAAGGAGCACACGGCTACGGAGGTATATGGGGCGGTCAAGGAGCTTCTTTTCACCACAATCTGCTGGCGCACCACACCAACCGCACACCGCGACTCTGCGGAAGCCGCTATACCGGCAAGCCGGAAGAAGAAAAGGTAGACCTGTTCAATAACGTGATATACAATTACGGCAGTGACGGAGCATACGCGGGAGAAGGCGGTTCGTACAACTTCATCAACAACTACTACAAGCCGGGTCCTTTCAGCGCCACCAAAGGTTCTTACAAACGCCTGTTCACCGCATACGCCGATGACGGAAAGAACAATAATAAAGCCGGAGTTCACGGAGTGTTCTATTTTGACGGCAACTATATGGATCCTACCTGCTCCAGCCTGACAGACAAACAAAAGGAAGCTCTCTACAAAGTGAACCGGGACAATGCTTACGGACTGGTTATCAAAAAGGAATTCGCGCCCGAAGACGAGGTTCTCTCTTCCAAAATATTCGATATAGCCGAACGCGCCTCATTGCAACCTGCCAAGAAAGCGTACAAGGATGTTCTCGAATTTGCCGGAGCTTCTTATCGCCGTGATGCGGTAGACCAACGCATCGTGGAAGAAACAAAGAAAGGGAAGTATACTTACGAAGGTTCTCATGGCAGCACCAACGGAATGATCGACCAACCGAAAGATGTAGGCGGATGGCCAGAATATAAAACAACCGCCGCACCTGCCGACACAGACGGTGACGGTATGCCTGACGAATGGGAGAAAAAGAACGGATTGAATCCGAATGATCCTGCTGACGGGGCGGTTTATGGACTTAGCAAAGAATACACCAATTTGGAAATCTACATGAACAGCCTGGTCAATCACTTGTTTCCTCAAAAGTAAATTCCGCGATACCACAATCGGATAAAACGCAGGATTAACGCGGATTTTCGCAGATCAGACTCCAGAGAAAGAGTTTATCTTTGCGAAAATCCGCATTAACTCACGTTAATCCGTATTTAAACAAATCCTATTTTCCCAGTTTCTTATCTCTATATTCAGTCGGTGTCATCCCCACTTGCGCTTTGAAACACTTGCTGAAATATCGCGGATCATTAATACCCACCATATACGAAATCTGCGTCATATTAAACTCGCCCGTCTCTATCAACTGCACGGCACGCTTCATACGCATTTCCTTTATAAACTCAATAGGCGCCAGTCCCGTCAAGGTCTTCAGTTTCTTAAAAAATACCGAACGGCTGACTGCCAGTTCACTGACCAGATCGTCGACAACCAACTCTCCGTTATCCATATTCTTTTCCATCAGTTCGACCAACTTATCCATAAACTTACGATCGTTGGGAGACATCACCGGAACCTCCGGCACCTGTCCGTCCACATCGTTCTTCTGTACTTCGGAGGTACTCCCGACAGCCGTTTCGGACGTTGTGGATACACCGGACAAACTACCGTTCGAGTCCGCAACCGGTATATTCAGCAAATTCTCCCGATAGAAACTCTGCAACTTCTTCCGCTGCGACAGCAAGTTCTCCACACGCGCCTGCAAATAAGTCGCACTGAAAGGTTTCGTTATGTAATCATCCGCGCCATATTCCAACCCCTCCAGTTTACTCTCGATCGTAGTCTTGGCCGTCAACAAGATAATAGGTATATGGCTGGTCGTCATATCCGCCCGGAGTTCACGCGTCATCTCGATACCATCCTTCTCCGGCATCATGACATCGCTGATTATAATATCCGGTACATACTTCAACGCCTTGCTCCATCCTTCCATACCATCGGCAGCCTCCACCACCCGATAATTCGAAGCGAATATGCTACGCAAAAATACCCGCAACTCTTGATTATCCTCCACTAATAACATCAGTTCCTTAGCGTTTCCCTCTTCCGTTTCCTGTTCTTCTTCCACAGAAGAAGCGGTCCCCACCTCCTCCGCGTCCGCAACCAACCTTTCGGACTGAATGGAGGAATTTGCCAAATCCACCACCTGCCCCATTTCCATCGGAGCGTCGGTATCTTCGAGGATAAACTCAACCTCTTTATCGTAATGTTCTTTCCCTTTCAGGAAATCCACTTTGAAACAACTGCCCTCTCCCAAACGGCTGTCAACACTGATAGTAGCCTGATGCATCTCTACAAGTTCCTTCACCAGCGAGAGCCCGATACCCGTGCTCGCCTGATTGAAAAGATTCTTATCCACCAGATTCTCAAAACGGACAAACAGCGATTTCTTCTTGTTCTCGGCTATACCGATACCTTGATCCTGCACACCGATGGAAACGATTTCTTCATCCTCACGGATAAAAATCGTAATCATCTTCCCGTTCGGCGTATATTTAAAAGCATTGGAAAGCAAGTTAAACACAATCTTCTCCAGCTTATCCGCATCCACCCAAAGATAAAGATGTTCCTTTTCCGTCTCAAACAAGAAATCAATCCGGTGCTCTTCGGCGACAGCCTCGAAGTTATCCATCACCTTACGGACGAACGGCACGACATCCACACGCTGCACCTGCATCTTCATCTTCTTGTTCTGAATCTTGCGGAAGTCCAATATCTGATTGACGAGACGAAGCATCCGACTGGTGTTCCTTTCTACCACCACCAACTGCTCCCGTGCGTCGGCCGGCAATCTATCATTCTTCAGCACCTGCTCCACCGGTCCGGCTATCAACGTAAGCGGCGTACGCAGTTCGTGGGAAATATTTGTAAAGAAGCGCAACTTAATATCCGAAATCTGCTGCTCTACCGATACCTCATGCTTCAACCGATAGATCGTGAACAGAATATAAACAGCCACGAGGATAATAATCAAAACAAAGAGTACATACATCACATACGCCACAGGGGTCTCCCAAAACGAAGGAAGAATCACTATATCCAACGCACGTTCGTTCTCCACCCACACCCCGTCGCTGTTGGTAGAACGGACACGGAGCACATATTTCCCTTTCGGAAGATTCGTATAAGTCACACTCCGCTGCTTGTCGGCAAACGTCCACTGCTTTTCAAAACCGTCCAGAATATATGAATACTGCACATTCTGCGGATTGCTGTAGTCCAATGCCGCAAAATGAATGGAAAAGATGTTCTCGTCATGCGAAAGCACTAACCGGTCTGTATCATCAATATCCACTTTCAGCAACGAGCCGTCTCCGGGTACGACGTCTTCATTGGCTACCGTCAACTTGGAGAATACGATAGACGGAACATAGCTGCTCTTGTGAATAGAATCCGGATTGAAAATAAAGACACCGCCACTGGCGCCGAAAAGCATACTTCCTTTGGCAGTCAGCGTAGAGGCCGCCTCACTGAAACGCACCGGAAAAGTAATGCTGCGTTCATCAAAACTCTCGAAGCGTTCTTCCGACGGACTGAACTTGCAAAGCCCGTTCTCCGTACTGATCCATAGATTCCGTTTATGGTCTTCGCGGATGGAAAGCAGGATATCCGAAGAAAGCCCATCCTGCACCGAATAGGACTCGAATTTAGCATGACCGTCTTTGTCGATAGATACCAGCTTGTTGAGACCGCCGCCGAATGTTCCCAGATAAAGTTCCTTATTTTGAGTAGGGATAATCCAATGCACGTCATTGTTGCTCAAACTTTGCGTGTCGTTCGGCACACGGGAGAAATGATGGAACTCCACCTCTTCCGGTTTTTCAAAGTTCTCGTCGAAAGCGATAGCCCCCGTAGTAGTCCCCACCCACAAGCGGCCGTTATTGTCGGAAGTAATAAAGCGAGCCTTATAGCAAGGGTCGATAGGATAACCTTTCAGATTATTACGATGATTGATAAACAAGGTCTTCCGATCCTTGTCCTCCGTGATATAATTGACACCTCCGCCAAAAGTAGCTACCCAAATACGCCCGTGATGGTCTTCGTACACACAATACACGTTATTATCACTCAAACTGTACATATCATCCTCCTGATGAAGATAGCGGGTCAGCTTGTAGGACATACCGTCCGGAGAGGTGGACTCGGCACGGATCAGTCCGTCACCTTTCGTCGCAATCCAGATGATACCTTTTGAATCCTGAATGACGAAATAAGCGGTTCCCCTCATCGGAGTACCGGTGGTAGAGACAGTACCGTTCTCCGTCAGATAACCTTTGTACGTTCTGCGGACATCATACAGACGGAGCATACCGTCTTTCAACCCCACCCACAGGTTACCCAATTTATCTTCGCACAAAGCACGCACCTCGTTATGCAGCGATTCATGCTCGTGCAATACGGGAATCATCATCGAAAAGGGAACATTGCGATATGTCACCTTTTCCAATCCTTTGGAGTGGGTACAAAGCCATAGATTGCCTTGTTTATCAGAAAAAGCCGAATGAATCTTATTGGAGAAACGCCAGTCGTGACTGCCCAACTCATTATAGAAAGGAATCAGACGCCCCTTTTGCCGGTCGAAGAAAGAGAAACCGCCACCGTACGGATGCACCCAGAGGAAACCGTTCACGTCCTCAAAAATGTGGAAAGCCGGACGCGAACGTTCGGGATTACTGTATTCAATCAGAATCTGTTCACGGGTGACTGCTCCTGTTGCCGGGTTGAAATGAGCCACGACACCCGGTTCTTCCTGTTCAAACCAGACTTCAGAAGAACGGTCTACATAGGCCGAAAGAATCGGACGGTCGGGCAACGCTTTGCAAGTCAGAGAAGAATAATGTACGGCAGCTTTCGTCTTCAGATGATAGGTAAAGAAACCATCCGAGTCCGTTGTGACCACCGTCTGATCCGGAGCGACCTCGTGAATGGAAGTGATGCGGCTCTTCGTAGGCAGTTCAAACAATGTAAAGTCGCCACCTTCTTTCCGATAAGACCAGATGCGTCCATGATCGGAAGCGAAACGGATGTGTCCGTCATTCTCCTGCGCCGCATAAAAAGCCTGGTTCATGCCACCGTTCTTTCCTTTTGTCTCCGTAAAGTAGGAAACAGGTTCCCGTGTGCCGGGACGAATCAAGCCCAATCCGTTATCCGTCAACAGCCAATCGTTTCCCGCTTTATCCTGATAGACTTTAAAAACATGGAAAGAAGGGAACAATTCCGACTTGCCGGAGTAAATATCCCATGTCAGGCGGTTATTTTCTTCGGGATGGGTCAGGATACGGATCGCTCCGTCATTGTCGGTCAGCAACCAGACAGTCCCGTTCGGCATTACTTCAATGGTATGTACATTGAACGTACTCCCCTCTTCTCCCGCAGCGGGCACTTGCTCGAAAGTCTCCGTTCTGGGATCGAAGCGATGGACACGGTTGTCGTATGTCAGCAGCCAGAGGAAACCGTAACAATCCTCATACATACGGTCCACCCTGTTATTGGTCAGACTGATGTAATCTCCCTGGCGTGCCTTATAGGTCTTGAAAGTGTATCCGTCGAAACGGTTGATGCCATCCCAAGTAGCAAACCACAAATTGTCTTTATGGTCCTGAAGGATGTTCATGACCGTGTTCTGCGACAATCCGTCTTCTGTAGAATAGTGGGTAAAGAAGCAATGTTGCTGTGTATGTGCCGTGAATACGACAGCCAACAATAGAATTACGGAAATTAAGGTTTTCTTTATCATATATCACTCGATTCTGTGCCGTAAAGATAGAAAAATACTTGCATTCTGGCGCTATCTTCAACAGCTATTTTGCAGAATCGGGAGATATAATCAACGTTTCACATCCAACAATCGGTTTCCGTCCCTCACCGGATTCCAACCGTCGTCTCCTGCCAGCACTGTTACCGGCTCATAACCTTTCAGATTTTTCAACTGACGGGAGAATGCCGCACGTGCTTGCGGATTGGCCCCTGCGCCCTTACTGCCATATTCGGCATAAAAGACGGTCTTTTCATTTTCCCGTTTGCCCCAGTTGTGCCAACCTTCGGGAAGTATATGTTTTCCCAATTCGCAACGGACAAACACGGCTTGCGCATACGGTCGCCAAGGACGGGAGAGGTAAACTTTCGCCACCTCTTTATCGGATGTCAGTCGGCAGTCGTAGAAAACGTAGCCGTACTTCTTTCCTTTATCGGTAGAAGGGGCAGTGACGTAGCCATCCCCCTTGCTGTGAATGCGGCAACGATTGAAGACAGCCGTAGACCAGCCGAAAATAAAATCGACCGTTCCTTCGATGTAGCAGTCCTCATAATATTGGCGGCTTTGCTTGCCGTACGTGTAGAGTGTATCCTGGAAGCCGAGAAAACGACAGTTCTTAAAATAGGCACGGTCGGCAGAAACAAAACAGGCAACTGCTTGTCCCACGGGACCCGCAGAGTTCTCGAAGGTGATATTCTCGGCATAAAAATCAGGAGCATAGATGTAACAGCCGGACGAACCGGAAGTTCCCATGTTCTCACCGAATACGTTCTTCTTGTTTGCGAAATCGTCATTGGTCAGTATCGTACCATCTTCGCCAATCAGGGAGATATTAATCTTACTTTCGGGGATGATTATCTTTTCTTTGTAAGTGCCTTTGCGGACAAGGATTGTGGTACGTACATTTTTGCGGAAGTCGGGGACAGCATTAACGGCTTCCTGCACAGTGAAGAAATCACCGCTGCCGTCTTGCGCCACCACATAATCATAATGACGGATATATTTCGCCAATTCCGGAATCTCTTTGCCGATGGCTTCCACCGCCAATCCCGCTACGGTTCTTGCCCCATAGATATTCAAATGAGTATTGTCCTCACGTCCTTTCGGAAAGGCCGAAACCCGATTGGGTTCTACAAACATGAACAGCTTTTTCGACTCTACGGGACCAAGTCCCTGCACCAAGTCGTGCGTGATTTTATTCAAGTCGATGAAGGTCACTCCCAACTCTTTGGCAACATTGCGGGGAGAGTCCAGATATGCCCCATGAGTATCGAACAGAACGGTTCCTTCTTTGGGCTGCTCTTTAGATTCACCGGGTATCCGTCGGATGTCTTGCGCAATAGAAGCGTCTTTCGGCTGAACAAAGTTACGGCGGACGATGGAATTGAATAGTACGGGGATACCGCCTTTCGCACGGGTTTCGTTGACAAACCGACGGAGATTATCGTCGAAAGTAGTTCCCGGATCGGTATGACGGGTAGAATCCGCTTTTTCATCATTATGCCCGAACTGAATAAAGACATAATCTCCTTTCTTCACTTTAGAAATCACTTTTTCCCAACGTCCTTCAGAAATAAAGCTTTTGGAACTGCGCCCATTGGCGGCATGATTGTCTATCCGTACATCTTCGGAAAAGAAACCGGGAAGCACCATTCCCCATCCCCTTTCGGGATTTCCCCCATCCATCTTTTTATTTGCCATCGTCGAATCACCGATCATAAAGATAGTGACAACAGGTTTATCCGCACGGAATGCAGACAAAAGAATAAAAGTCGCCAGCAGCAGCCATATCATTTTATTTCCTTGTATTTTCATACTTATCTTACTTTGATTATACTACTCTCCTATATACAAAAAAACGTTTTCCTCTATCACCTATCACCTTCAATAGTCAAACTGCTTATTATCAGCCAGTAAGGTGGTGACAGATTCTCATAACCAACCTATCACCCATCTGTCACCTATCACCGTGAAGCCAAACGCTTATCACCGTAAAGCTAAGTGTTTGCCGGTACAAAGCAAAGAGTTTCAAGCAGCCGAACAGAAAGTTTCAAGCGCTTGAAACTAAAGTTTCCCACTGATGAAACTAGAGTTTCTCACCGGTGAAACTACAGTTTCACGCCGATGAAACCGAAGTTTCATGCCGTGAAACAAAAAGTTCGCTGTGGTGAAACAAGTGGAAACAAGCCGGCAAAGGACCGTTTACCCCATTTCTCTTACTTGTAAGGATACCAATTGCTATTTTCTTTGAAAATATTCTCCGGTGTATACCTCAAAGCTTCCTTCTTTGTAAGCTGTTTACCCCATGCCACGCGTCCCGATGTATCCGCACCGTCTCCTGTGTTCCCAAATTCCGCATAACGGGCTGTTCTCTCATTCTCCGGATTCTTCCAATTATGCCAACCTTCGGGACGGATATGTCCGCCAAACTCACAATTAATAAAAGCCGTAGCGGCATACGGACGCCAAGGACGGCCTAAATAGACCTTTTTCACTCCGGGAGCAGCCGTCAGCTTGCAGTTTTTAAAGACATAGCCGAATTCTTCATGTTGAGGAGTCGAAGCGGCAGTGATATACGAATCACGTTTGCTATGCAGCTCGCAATACTCAAAAAGTGCAGTGGAAGGACCGAAGATAAAATCGGTAGTACCTTCTATATAGCAGTTGGTAAACAGCAAACGGCTACCCTCCGAGCCTGTATAAATGGTATCTTGATTTCCAAGAAAGCGGCAGCCGACAAACATCAGCCGGTCTCCTTCGGTATGGAGGGCAACTGCCTGCCCCAAAGGAGCGGCATTATTCTCAATCGTCAAGTCCTTGAAAGTGATATCACTGCCCTCCACTTTCACGGTGTAGGTACGGAATGTCCCCATCTTATTGATATTGGCATGATCATCATACGTAATAATCGTCTTTTCGGGATCTTCGCCTACCAGCTGCACGTTCTTCACCCACGAAGGAATCACTAGCTTTTCTTTATATACCCCTTTCTTTATATAGATAGTCACCGTATAGTCCATAAAGGCGCGTACCGCCTCCACAGCGTCCTGAATATTACGATACTTACCCGTTCCATCACGTGACACAACCAACGTGTCTTGCTTTTGCTGTTGCTCATAGGGCAAAAGACGTTCATATTCCAGACTCGCCATTATAAACGGACCTACCGCCTTCGGGTCATTATTGCGAATCGTTTCATTGATATAATAGTCATAATCGCCTGAACGGTATACTTTTCCTCCCAATCCTGCCACCGCGCAAGCCTTCGTGACAGTTACCACTCCATTCTTGTCCACTTCGATAAAATTATTCAGGAAACCTTTATAGCCTTTCAACGCCACATTCAAATATGATTTATCAATATACTCCAGCCGTACCGCCTTGAACAAGGAATAAATAAACATAGCAGAGCAGGAAGATTCCACATAATTCCCCTTATCCCCGCTTCTGTCCATCACCTGATACCATCCTCCGGTCTTCGGGTCTTGAAATTTCTTCACTTGTACGGCAACATTATTCAAAATATCCAGCAGAGAATCTCTTCCGGCTTCATGCTGCGGAATAAACTCCAGCGCATCAACCAAAGCCATCGCATACCACCCCATCGCACGTCCCCAAGTGTGCTTGGACTGTCCCGTGACGGGATCCGCCCAACGTTCGGTGCGGCTCACGTCCGCCGCATGGCGATAAAGCCCGTTCTTTGGATCGTATGTGTGGCGGGCACAGGTCACAAACTGATTGATTACATCCGCATAAGCCTGCGGAAGATTATTACGGAACGCATATTCCGCGTAGAAAGGAGCTCCCATATAAATGCCGTCCAGCCACATCTGATGCGGGTAAATCTTTTTGTGCCAGAAGCCGCCATCCGCATTGCGAGGTTGCCCTTCGAACTGGCTGTAAAGCAAATCGAGCGCTTTCTTATACTTAGGATTCTTCGTCTGCTCATAAATACGGAAAAGGATTTTACCGGAGTTGATACGGTCGAGACTGTAATCGGTCAGCTTATAAGCGGTAATCGTCCCGTCTTCATGTACCATTGTGTCTGCATAAGCGATGGCGTAATCACAAATCTTCTTATCGCCATACGCATCATATACATCGAGCATAGCCCCCAATTCAAGTCCGTGACAATAGTCCCATTTCAATTTCGGCTGGAAATCGAGTTGCCAGGATTCGGGGCAACGGATCATTTCCGATTCAGTCATCCTCACCGACCAGGGCAATTTGCTGTCTACCTGCTGAGCCGACACGACTAAAGGAGCGGTTGTTATGAATAAAAACAATATAAAAAAATCAGAAAAGAGAGTTCGTCTCATGGATTGCTATTTTAAGGATTAAACATTCAGGTCTTTTCACGGTACGAAAGTAGTGCTTTTCCTCCAAAGCCTATGGGATTTTTTAATCAACGAGGTGTATTTTTTGTTTTTCGTGCACGGAAACGACTAATTTTGTGCACGTAAACGTCAAAAATGTCCATTTTTGATGCAATATCTGATAAATTAAGAGTTTCGTTTTGGAAGAAAGCGGAAAAGGTCGTACTTTTGGCACGGCTTACAACTAATACCCTCTGGGGAAACACAGTAATATATCATTAAAACAGAGAAAAAAGAACAGAATGGAAGAAGTATTCAAGTACATTATCGGTCTTGGAGCGGCAGTAATGATGCCGGTCATTTTCACAGTCTTAGGAGTATGTATCGGTATTAAACTACCGAAAGCGCTGAAAAGCGGTTTATTAGTAGGTGTCGGTTTCGTCGGTTTGTCGGTAGTCACAGCGTTGCTTACCAGCAGTCTGGGCCCTGCACTGAGTAAAATGGTAGAAATCTACGGATTGGAATTGGGTATTTTCGATATGGGTTGGCCTTCTGCGGCAGCAGTAGCCTATAATACCTCTGTCGGTGCTTTTATTATCCCGGTTTGTCTGGGCGTTAACTTGCTGATGTTGCTTACCAAAACAACACGCACTGTCAACATTGACCTTTGGAACTACTGGCATTTCGCCTTTATCGGAGCAATCGTTTATTTTGCTTCCGACAGTATTCTTTGGGGATTCTTCGCCGCTATCATCTGCTACATCATCACGCTTGTAATGGCGGATATGACTGCTCCCGCTTTCCAGAAGTTTTATGACAAGATGGACGGTATCTCTATTCCTCAGCCGTTCTGCCAAAGTTTTGTTCCATTCGCTATTGTTATCAATAAATTACTTGATATGATTCCGGGATTCGATAAGTTGAATATCGATTCGGAAGGTATGAAAAAGAAATTCGGACTGATGGGCGAACCGTTGTTCCTGGGTATCGTAATCGGTTGCGGTATCGGAGCGCTGGGTTGCGCAAGCTGGCAAGAAGTAGTGGACAGCATTCCCGGCATTTTAGGATTGGGTATCAAGATGGGAGCCGTAATGGAATTGATTCCGCGTATCACCAGCCTCTTTATCGAAGGTTTGAAACCAATCTCCGACGCTACCCGCGAGTTGATTGCCAAGAAATATAAGAACAGTACCGGTTTAAGCATTGGTATGAGTCCCGCTTTGGTGATCGGACATCCTACTACGCTGGTAGTATCTCTGCTTTTGATTCCTGTCACTATCTTCCTGGCTGTTATCCTTCCGGGCAACCGTTTCTTACCGCTGGCTTCTCTGGCAGGTATGTTCTACTTGTTCCCGATGATTCTGCCTATCACAAAAGGCAATGTGGTGAAATCATTCATCATCGGTCTGGTAGCTCTGATCGTAGGTCTGTATTTCGTTACAGAACTGGCAGGATTCTTCACACTGGCTGCCAAAGACGTATATGCAGCTACGGGTGACCCTACAGTAAATATTCCTGCAGGCTTTGAAGGCGGCGCGCTCGACTTCGCTTCCAGCCTCTTCTGCTGGGGTATCTTCCACCTGACTTACAGCCTGAAGATTGTCGGTCCGGCTATCCTTGTGATACTTGCGCTCGGAATGGCTGTTTACAACCGTATCCGCATGACTAGAAAAGATGCGAAAGAGGCATTAGAGAACAAATAATCAATCACATAAAT
>OGIS01000502.1_pt1 | contig 20357 bp, 10 predicted proteins | sample 1571821 | NCBI WGS metagenome assembly OGIS01 (sample SAMEA2581965, study PRJEB24529) | metagenome | biome: Human gut stool | place: China | collected 2011
AAGTCCTCCGATCCGTAGAACCAGACCGGAGGACTTTTCTTATCAACCTTTTAATAAATGAATGCTAGTATTGTGTCGTCTAATTATATCCTTTATTTTGTTCATATAGCCCTTCTTTTACCTTCATTTGCGAGTCGGGTATCGGATAGATATATGAGTCTTTTGTAACCAATTTATATAGTTCGTATGTTTCCGGTTTGCTAATCACACCGTTCTCGTCCGAGCCATTAAACTTAAACATTTCCTGCAATACCTCTACATAACGGTTTTGGCGTACGAGGTCATGCCAGCGAATGCCTTCGGAAGCCAGTTCAAGACGGCGTTGCCAGTCTACGATTTCGGCAAACCTTTCGGGAGTAACATGACCGGGTACGGTTGGAACACCGGCACGTTCGCAAATGTCATTGACCAATGATTTTGCTTTATCGGTAGGTCCTACAATTTCGGCATACATCAACATTACATCTTCAAGACGGATTATCGGATAATTGATCGGGAAATAAGTACGGTCTGCAATCTGTGCATCAATATCTTCGTAACCTAGCATCTTGCGTTTCATCTTATGTTCAAAGAACTTCTGGAAGAAAGGACCGCCCGTATAAGGCACACCGTCGTCATCCACGAAATCATCCGTATAAATCGTGCTCGGACAACGTATATCCAAAGACACCCCTTCTGTATCCATTAATTTGAAACGTCCTGCCAGTCTGGCTTCACACCATATTCTATTACCGGACATTTCTAGTTTTGTATACGAATCATTCACTTGCGGAACCGAGTTGAACACCATCGGATTACCATAGTTTTTGGAAGCTATGTATTGAATTTCAAAAATATGGTATTTGTTATCATTGTCGCTGATCCACACTTTCTGCCATTCGTCACCCGTTTGTGCCCAATATTTGTTATTGGCGCGGGCATAGTCTATCACCTCACTGAATAGCTGTTCCGCCAATGCTTTCTTGGATTCGTCTTGCACGGGATACCCCGCCATTGTCAGATAAACACGTCCCAGCAAAGATTTGGCAGCGGCTAAGGTGGCGCGTCCGGCAGAAGCATTGTTTCCTTGATAATTCAAGGGAGTGTCTACCAGCTTTCTCACTGCATCTTCCAGATCGGGGACAATTGCGGTCTCGTAAACATCGACTTGTTTTGACTGTTTGATGGTCATTGCTTCATTCACCGATACAGGTTCCAATACGATGGGGATATGTCCGAAGTAACGTACCAGGTCGAAGTAAGCCAATGCCCGGAGGAATTTGGCTTCACCGATAAACTGATTCTTTATCTTTTCGTCGGAGAAAGTAACACCGTCCGTTTTGCTGAGGAACATATTGGCACGCGCTACGATTTCATACAAATCATTCCATGCAGACGAAAGAGTGCTGATGGTGGATATATTGGGATTAAACGTACCTATGTCGATATAGTCGCGCTGTTTGTCGGTGGTTTTATCTACCCAAGCATTGTCCGAACGAACTTCCGACAACATCCATGAATAATTGGCAATCGGCAGCAGACCGTTGTAGATACCGATCAATGCCTGCTCCATTTCGTTGGGAGTGGTGTAGAAATAATCAGTGGTACGTGTATCGTTGGGTTCTACTTCCAACCAGCTTTCACAAGAGGACAGAGTCAATGTCAGCGCCAGTCCTCCGCAAATGATATATTTATATAGTTTCATAGTTTATTGCTTTTTTAGAATGTAACATTAACGCCCAAAGTAATGACTCTTGCCTGCGGGTACGAACCGTAGTCGTAGTCTCCGCTTGAACCGGCGTTGTTGGCTTCCGGCGAGAACCCGCCGTCGTACTTATCCCACATCAGCAGGTTTTCTCCCGACAGATAGACGCGTGCGTTCTGAATAAATTTCTTTTTGAACGGAAGACGATAGCCCAATGTAATATTCTTGATCTTGATGAAGTCGGTGCTGTACAGCCAGCGACTGTCGTAGAATTGTCCGGTGTTGGCATTGTCGATACCGGGAGTCTTGCCGTCACCGGGTTCTGCTTCCGATTTCCACATATTTTTCCAATGTGCAAGCACGTTGATATTGGCGCCCATACCCGGACGGTCCATTGCACGTCCCAATACTCCGTAAATATGTCCGCCTGTCTGTCCTGTGATCAGGATGGAAAGATCGAAGTTCTTGTATTTGAAAGTATTGGTCATACCGAAAGTATAATCCGGATCAGGTTTCCCCATCAATGTACGGTCACTGTCGCTGATCACTCCGTCACCGTTTGCATCCCGATAGCGTACATCACCAACTTTGGTGTTCTGCATGACAGGATATTTCTGTAAGTCGGCTTTCGTCTGATACACACCGACTGCATCATACATATAGAATGATCTTAAAGGCTGGTCTACCATGAACACTTGTGTCGTTTTGTCGTATCCGGTGAATACGGTGCTGTTGTCATCTCCCAGACTGAGAACTTTATTCTTGTTGTAAGATACATTCAGAGACGTCGTCCATTTCAATTTTCCCGTCAGGTTTTGGGTAGTCAGTTCCAGTTCAAAACCTTTATTGCGGATCGAACCGATATTTCCCCAAGCTTGGGTGAAACCGAGCAAGGCGGGAACGGTAACTTGATACAGCAGGTCTTTGGTTGTTTTTACATAATAGTCGGCAGATAGAAAGATACGGTTGTTGAACATTCCCATATCGAATGCGATATTCCAGCTTTCCGTCTTTTCCCAGCCAAGATCCGGATTGGCAAGCGATGTCGGTGCAAAACCGTTAATGATGTTTCCGGACGAGTAATTGGCACTGCTTAGTTTGGCAAGGGCGGTGTTGGTAGGGATTGAGTTGTTACCGTTGGCTCCCCAACTTCCGCGTATTTTAAGAGAGTTCATAAAGAAGTCTTTCGGCCAGAATTTCTCGTTTGAGATGCGGTAAGCGGCAGAAACGGCAGGGAAGACTCCCCAACGGTTTTCCTTACCGAAACGTGAAGAACCGTCGCGACGGATACTGGCTGTCAGCAGGTAACGGTCATCATATTCGTATTGCACACGTCCGAAGTAGGACATCAGTCGGGAAGGGGTGGACAAAGAAGCTGCGGCTGCTGTCAGCACTACATCTGCCATGTCGAACACTTCCAAAGAATTATCAGGGAACTGCGTAGCGCTTAATTTGCTGGAAGAGCCTCCGGAGCTTTCCATCGAATAACCTGCCATCGCTCCGACAGTATGCCTGCCGAACGTTTTGTTATAATGCAGAATCGTTTGGAGAAGGAATTTATTGCTGCGTGCTTCCGAACGGCTTGCAGTCGTTTTGTACCCTTCGCTGTCTGTTCTGTATTTGGTGACGCTGCTCGGAATGAATGAGCGGCTTTGCGTACTGCTGAAATTGTAGGAACCGGTAACTTCCGCTTTCAGCCCATCCCATATATCCGCTTTCACATAGGCAGCGGAATTAAAACGGACACTTTCACCATGATTGGTCACTTCCTCCATATATGCGATAGGACTTACCTTGCTTGAACTGGTCCAGCGATAATAACCTTTGGAGCCTGAACCGGTATATATACCGTCTTCCGGTTCCGCAACGGGCACCATAGTAAGAACGTTGGTTGCCTGACGGTCCTTGCCGTCTACCCGTCCGCCGTCACTCCAGTTGGCAGAAGGCGCCAGATTCACTCCGACGGTAATCCGGTTGAATAGTTTAGACTCTACATTGGCACGGAAGTTCAAACGTTTGTAACTGCTTTCGATAGCGATACCTTTCTGGTCGGTGTAGCCCAAAGATACACGGTATTTGGTATTGCCGCGACCGCTTGAAAGTGACAATTGGTAATTTTGTATCGGCGCCAGGCGGAAGAATTCATCTTGCCAGTCAATCAGCTGCAAGTTGCCGTAGCCGGGTTCTGTCCAGCGCGGGTCATTCAGGAAATAATAGCTTTCTTTGCCTCCTATCATTGCCAGACGGGTGGCGTAGTCGTCTTCAATAGTAGCTCCTTTACTTCCGTATTGGGAAATATACCGGTTATTATTGTATGCGGTGCGGAACTCAATCCACTCTTCCGGTGACAGGACATCCACTTTCCTTTCCAATGATTGGATACCGAAAGAAGCTTGAAACTGTACTTTTACTTTATCATCGGCGCTCGCTTGCTTGGTTGTGATCAAAACAACTCCGTTGGCACCGCGCGAACCGTAGATTGCCGATGAAGAAGCGTCTTTCAATACCTCGATAGATTGTATGTCACCCGGATTGAGACTGCCTAGATCGTCTACGGGAATACCGTCCACCACATACAATGGGGTAGCATCCGCATTGATCGAAGCGGCTCCACGTACGCGAATCTGAAGTTCCGAACCCGGTTCTCCGGTAGTGCTGCGTACTTCCACACCGGCTAACTGCCCTTGCAGTGAGGAGGCAATGTTGGTTGTTGCCCGGTCTTCCAGTTTCTCGGCATTGACTTTAGCGATAGCGCCGGTTACATTTCCTTTCTTTGCGCTACCATAACCGATAGCAACAACCTCATCTAATGCAATGGCAGATTCGGTCAGCTTGATTTGGAGAGTTTTACCGATGATTGTAACAGTCTGGGTGTTGTACCCTATAAAAGATACTTCCAGAAGTTTGGCATTCGCGGGAGCGGAAATCACAAATTTACCGTCCAAGTCTGTAATCGTTCCTTTGGAAGTACCTTTCACTGTGACGTTTGCACCGATAATCGGCTCATCTTTCTCATCTACTACCACTCCCGTCACAGCTCGGTTCTGTGCGAGCGACAGGGTAGATTGTAATACGAACAGAGTCATCAAAAAGAGAGATTGCATCTTCCTTCCCAGACTACCATTTCCATGCAGAATGTTTTTCATGTTGATATATCTAAGTGATTAAATTAGTAAATAACGGAAGAAACAAACAGAGCCTGACGGTCTGTCCGACTTCCGTTGCAAAGGAAGCGTATCGGAAGAAATTATGCGCAAGTATTCGTACGAAAAAGATGTAATATTATACTAATGGCTGAAAAATACTCCTGATATTTGTACGCAACCCCTTATAAAAGTACAAATATAGCCTTTTCATCGCAGTTTTTTTATCTGCTCGTACATCTGTTTGCCCAGATATTCGGCTGAATTCTGATTGAAATGAAGGCGGTCGCCCATCAATTCCGCATCCGACATATCTATCAGATAGGCATTCTTGTCTTCTTTCGCCAGGCGTTTCATCGCTTCTTCAACCTCACTGCCGTATTGCTTGTTCTTCTTGGCTACCGTACCGAAGATAAACGGAAGCCTGGAGTAGTCTTCTCCTGTCTTTTCACTCAGATGGTTGCGCACATAAGCGACGACTGCTTTCAGGTTCTCGTAGTATTTGTCGCCGTATGCACGGTCGCTTTCTCCTTGATGCCACAGAAATGCGTCAATCCGGTAACCGTTCTTTAATTTTGATAAGGTGTTGTCGATGCAACCGTCTATGTCATTGATAAAAGAAAGCAATAAGGAACGTCCCTTTTGGCTGGTTGCCACGTTGCCGGATAACCATTCGGGGTTTGCCGACCAGTGAACCGACTTGTCCGAACTGGCGGACGGTTCGATAGAAGTGCCTCCGATAGCCCATTTGACAACGTAAAAAGGCTCTTGCCATAATTGTTCCAACCAATAGTAGGTGATGGCGTCATATCCCCATGTGTGGGGCTTGGCTCTTCTTTTGCTCTTCGGCCAGAAAGGACGGAACTTCCCGTCTGTGCGGTTTTGGGCTATTTTACAGTATTTGTAGGCTCCTGTGGTGAAGGCCGTGTCTGTGGACATAGCTTTGATGTAATCCGGCAGATGGTCGTTGGGCACGCGTCCGTCGGTGTTTGACTGTCCGGCAGTGATAATGACATGGGCAGGTTGGTTATTATCTGCCAGGCAATTGCAACAGAATGCAAGCATTAAAATGATAACTAAATTTTTCATGATGAAATGATGGTTTATGATTTTAAATACAAACTGAATAATAAAAAGTCCTCCCAAACGATAGAAACGTAAAAGAGGACTTTTTAATCAAACTAACAATCTTATGTGGGTTCTATATACCTGTTGAAAACGAATCTATTTGATTGTCTCGAGGAACTCTGCCTCGACGATTCGCAGCTGATTCTTACTGCTGCTCTTTTCCAGTTCCATTTTGTTGGCGGCTTTCGCTTCTACTTCTATCAACTGCCCGAAAGCGTCCTTGTCACTTGTATTGCCTTTCAGACGGATCGTAATGGTATTGGCACGTACCGGTTTTTCTATGTTCAGGTGGACATATCCCAAGCTCTTCTCTGTGTTGCCGCTCCATATCAACTCTTTGCCTGCGTATACTTCCAGCGGGTAGCTGCGCGAACGCCATCCGTGCAGTTTCAGACAAACGTCATCTATCATTGCTTCTCTTTCCAATGTATAAGTAATCCATGCAGTGCTGAGCTTGCCGTCGTTTTTCCATTCAGACAGTTCTATATCATCGTAGCTCTTGGCAACATCTCCGCTGTTGGCTCCGGCCTTTGCCGATACAACCCGGATTCCTCTTTTGGTATCTTTATAAGAAGGAGTGGAAGGAGTCTCACCTCTGTCCAATCTACCTTTCAAACTAGCTTGAGGCAGATAGGAACTTAATCCATTGTTTACTTTCACCGGAACCGTTTCCAATGTAAGAGTGGCTGCAGGTAACCCTTTGGCTTGTGCGGTCAGTGTTATTTTTCCGGCAGTTGTCGTACTGCGGATAAGTGCACGGTTGATACCACATTCTACCGGTAGATTGGTGTCGAGGATATAGTTGTTTTCACCTTGTGCGATACCTCCGCGCCATTCGGCATTTCCCTTTAAAGTGAATTGGACAGTACGGTTATCCAACGGGCAACGTTTGCCGTCCTTATCTACTACCTCTACCTGTATCAGAGCCATGTCGGCACCGTCTGCGTGGAAGCCTTCCGGATTCTGGATGGCGGTAAGTTTCAGTTTGGCTGGTTCACCTACCGTGCTTACGGCGTAACGGCTGATTTCCTTTCCGTCCTTGTTGTAGCTGACAGCTTCCAGCTTGCCCGGTTTGAAAGTGACCTTGTCGAAAGTGAAGAGGAAGTTGTACTGCCGTTTACCTTTTCCTAACGATTTACCATTCAGGAAAAGTTCCACATCCTCGCCGGTGGATACTACATGTACCGGTTTTACTGTATTCTCCGGGTAGTTCCAATGACCGATGATGTAGGTCTGGTCTGCTTCCGTGTCCACCCATCCGTTCCACATGACCTGATGAGCGTAGAATGCGTCTTTCTCAATGCGCATGGCGTCCGTCACCCCGCTTCTGCGGTAGTTCTCCTCACCCCGATGATGAGTGTTGGTATCGGAGAAAACAATCTTGGTTCCACCGGAGCTGACTCTGTTGCCTGTTCCGGGACGTTCACGCCAATAGTCATACCAACGATTAATCATAGTAATAGCAAGCTGGTCTTGATTGCGGTTGTAATCGGTAGCCGGTTGTCCTTTGTGAAGAGGTCCGTCTCCTTCTTTATGGAAAGGATAACTGTATTCATCCCAATATTTTCTTAAACCTTCGTCGCGGCAATATTCGGTTGCCCACATCGGATGATGTTCGCTTTTGTTGATATACAGCATTTCGCCGCCATATTCCGCTTCACGGATATCCAACATCTCGCGGGAACCGATGGCACGTCCGCCGAACGGATCATATTTGTCACGAACGGCTTTCATCTCAATCATGTGAGACCGGCTGATCGCTTTGTTTCCACATTCATAGAACAAGATACTGGGATTGTTGCGATTATAAATGATAGCGTCACGCATCAGCTCCACCCGTTGTTCCCATTGGCGTCCTTCACGGTCTTTTTCCGAATCACCGGCAGGCATTGCCTGTATCAAACCTACACGGTCGCAAGATTCCACATCCTGTTTCCAAGGAGTGACGTGCATCCAGCGAACTAGGTTGGCATTACTCTTCACCATCAGGTCGTTTGAATAATCACTCAGCCAAGCCGGAACGGAAAGTCCGACAGCAGGCCATTCATTGCTGGTACGTTGGGCGTATCCTTTCATCTGGATCACCCGGTCGTTCAGCCAAACTTTTCCTTCTGCAAAACGTGTCTTACGGAATCCGGTACGAGTGCTTACTTCGTCGAATATACGGTTGTTACTGTCTTTCAGAGCTGTCTTTACCGTATACAGATAGCCATATCCCCAACTCCAAAAATGAAGGCCGCCGACAGGGGCAGAGGCTTTTACTGTTTTAGTTTCCCCTGCTTTCAAAGTCACTTTGTCGCCTTGAAAGGTCTTCACTTGTTTGCCGTCGGCATCTAATATAGTCACCTGATAGGTGAATTGGCGAGGCTCTTTACTGTCGTTTCTGACTTCCGATTCTGCACAGATCGTAGCTTTTCTGCCTTTGATGTCGATGTCCTTAGCGTACGTATATACTCCCGTCGTTTTCAGATTACTATACAGGGGAAGTGTCTGATATATATTGTCGGTAACGTAGAGGAATACGTTTTTGGGAATACCGCCATAATTGGCGTTGAAGTTACGGTCGTTCCATTGAAATTTGGACTTGGTTCCTTCTTCCCTGTACATCCAGTCGTTGTCCGTCCGTACGGCAATCACGTTTTCGCCTTGTTTGATATAAGGAGTCAGGTCGAAACCTACTGCCATCACCCCGTTTTCATGTCTTCCCAGATTGTGTCCGTTGAGGTAGAAGTCTCCACGCTGGCGTACTCCTTCAAATTCGATAAATACTTTCTGATTACTTTTTAAATCGGGAATGCGGAAACTTTTACGATACCACACCACCGTGTCTGTCAGTTGTTCGATAGAAACTTTGAATGCTTCATCTTCATTGAAGGCATGAGGCAAAGTGACTTGTTTCCACTTGCTGTCATCGAATGTTGCATCTTTGGCTTTAGGAAAATCTCCTGTTTGCAGTTTCCATTCGCTGTTGAAATTGTACTTTTTACGTTCACTTGCCTGTCCCTTGACGGCGGGCAATGCGACCAGCAAAAATACGAAAAGAAATAAGTTGTGTTTCATGATGATCAATTAAAATGTTTTGCTGCAAAGGAAGCGCATTAATGGAAAATACGCCTATACTCCCGTACGGAAAGGATGTAAATTTTATCTTTTGATGAAAAAACAGTAATGGAGATTTGTACGCAAATCCGTAAGATAGTACACTGGGGCTTCTTCTCACCACAGATTACACAGATTAACACAGATAATAGATCTTGATTATTAATGCATTAAATTAATCTGTGTTAATCTGTGTAATCTGTGGTGAACTCGAACCATGCTGTCCTTTATTCTTCTGATAAATCGAAGGAGCGATTCCAAATTGGTTCTTGAAACATTTACTGAAATAATAAGGATCATTGATACCCACTTTATAGGAAATCTCGGCAACGGTCAGGTCTTCGGTCAATAACAATTCCGCTGCTTTCTTCATACGGATAACACGTAAGTATTCATTCGGAGAGTATCCTGTCACTCCACGTACTTTCTTATAGAATACGGTACGTCCCAATCCCATAAGGTTGGCATAGTCGTCTACCGAGAATTCGGCTTCTACCATGTGCTCGTTCAGTATTTCGTTCAGCTTTGCCAGGAACTTGCTGTCTTTGTTGTTGGTGCAGATTGCTGAATGGACGATTCCCGGTTCATTGGAGAACTTCTCACGGAGTTTGTCCCGTTGCTCTATCAGTCTGGATACTCTGGCGAGCAACAAAGATACACTGAATGGTTTGGTGATATAGGCATCCGCTCCGGCCTCTATACCTTCCAGGTATTTTTCATCCATATTAAGGGCAGTCAGCAGGATGATGGGGATATGACTTGTTGCGAACTCATTCTTTAGTTTCTTAGTCACTTCAAATCCGGTCATTCCCGGCATTAACACATCACAGATAATCAAATCGGCGTCAAAGGTCTGTGCACGTTCAAAGCCACTGATCCCGTCCGCTTCGGCCACCACTTCGAAGTATTGACCGATTTCCTCTTTTAAGAATTCACGGACATCGTTGTCGTCTTCTATGATTAATACTTTCCGTTTATTCAATGGAACGGAAGGTTCTGCCGGTTCTTCTGTCTTGTCACTCGTAATAAATTCTTTATGGCGTTGTTCTTCTTCCTCAATCAGTATTTGGTTAGGGATGAGGAAGTCTTTTTCCTCGTAAACGTCGGCATTTGCCGGTAGTTCTACGGTGAAGATAGAGCCGCCTCCTTCATTTTCCTTATAAGAAATCGTTCCTTTATGTATATTGACTAGACCATAGGTGAGGTGAAGCCCTACACCTACGCTGCTGTGTGAGAAGCTGCTTTGCATGAAGCGGTTGAACAATTCGTTTCTTTTTTCTTTCGGGATGCCTACTCCTGTGTCCGTCACTTGGATACAAAGTTGTTGCTTTTGTTCCGAGATTTCTACCTTGAATATGATTTTCCCGTTGGACGGAGTGTATTTGAATGCGTTTGAGAGTAGATTGTAAATCACCTTGTCGAGATTTCCTTTATCGACAGGCATTTTGTAAGAGGTATGTGACGGCTCGAAGCGGAAATCCATGTTTTTGGATTCGCTTACATCCTTGAAACTTAGGAATATCTCATAGCAGAAAGCGATAATGTCCGTTTCTTCTAATGAAAGGGCAAGTTTATTCTTCTGCATCTTCCGGAATTCCAGCAATTGGTTGATAAGCCGCAACATCCGCTTGGTACTCTTATCCATGATTTTTAGGGAATGTTGCATATCTCTGGAATGGTTTCCCATATTGACGATTCTTTCCAAAGCTCCTTGAATCAGGGTTAATGGAGTGCGGAACTCATGAGATATATTGGTGAAGAATTCCAATTTGTATTCCGTCAACTGGTTCTCTACTGTGATGCGGTTGCGCAATGCGTTGAAATTCCGGATGATACGGAAACTGAAATAGCCGGCTACTGCGATTAACAGGGCATATAACAGGTAAGCCCAAGTCGTTTTCCAGAACGGAGGGGCTATCACAATCTCCATCACATTCTCTTCTCCCCAGATACCTGCGGCGTTGCAAGCTTTCACGTGGAGTTTGTACTTGCCCGGAGGCAAGTTCCGGTAAGTGGCGAAGTTCAGGCTGGAAGGCGAACTCCATTCCGTGTCATAAGGGGGCAGGCAATAGGAATACTTGGATACCCCATTCAGATAGTTGAATGTGGAGAAGGAGATGACAAATGATTGTTGATAATATTTCAAGTTCAGCTCGTTGATGTATGGCATTGCCTCCTGCAAAGGAGAATCCTCCACACCGGGAAGCATATTGGCTCCGTTGATCTGAAGTCCGGTAAAGACTACGGAAGTTGGTTTGTCCAGATTCTCTATTTTATCGGCATTCAATACAACCAAGCCATAGTTGGTACCGAACAGTAGTTTGCCGTCATTGCTTACACAAGCGGTGTTCTCACTATATACATTTCCCAAAGTGTAGGAAGAGAAGAAATAATTCTCAATTTGCTTGGTTGCAGGAGTGAAGCGTGAAATGCCATATTCGGTAGCTATCCACATCTTATTATCCTTATCCTGAACAATGGACTGCACTACGGCATTGGACAACCCGTCTTTGATGTCGTAACAGTTGAAGGTCAGATGCTGATAATCGCCTTCCGGATGGCAGACGGCAAATCCGGCTCCGGCGGTTCCGATCCACATATTGCCTTCATGGTCATTCATCAGGCAACGTATTTCATTGTTGGGGAATGTACCGTTGACATGATTGTATATGATATAATTCTTGGGCGAAGCGATGAGGGAATCCGGATGGAAGATATAGATACCGTTATTGGTGCCTACCCACATCCGTCCGTTCTTGTCTTCTTCGATGACACGGATACGTTTCTCTCCATAGTTGTCCTGCAAGAAGTGCCGGAATTGATAGCCGTCCTTCGTCTTTACGGCTAAGTTCAGTCCTCCGCCGAACGTTCCCAGCCACATTCGACCTTTCCGGTCACGGTAGATGGAGAACACCTGGTCGTTGGAGAGCGAATTGGGATCTTTGCTGTTGTTCTTGTACCATTTGTCCGCTCCGATACGAAGACCGGTTCCTCTCATACCCAGCCATAGGTTACCTTCCGGGTCCTCGTTCATACTGTACACATTGTGGGTGAAATCCTCGCGGCGTATTGTCTTGGTCAGACCGGGGTCGTATTCGTACAGGCTGCCCATGCGGTTTGCCATATAGATATTTCCGTTTCGGGTTTGGAAAAGCATACGGATGGTATTGGAGCGGTCGGAACTGTTCTCGCCGCTGGGATGGAGACGTTGTGTGCCTTTGTTCAGAATCTCCAGATGAGATAAACCGGAAAATTCGGAACTTACCCAGATACCGCCGGAACGGTCTTCCATTACATATTGGAGGTAATTAGAGTTAATATGGCTGGATTGGCCGATGTCAAAGGTGAAATGCTGCAAGTCTCCCGTAGCCAGCTCGTATGCGTAAAGTCCGTTTCCGTAAGTTGTAATCCAGATGATATCCCGTGAATCGTGTACGATACTATATCGTTCCACATCTATATAGCCGATATGTTCGGAAGAAAGGAACTGGAAAGGTTTGATATTGCCCGTTGTAACGTTGACGTACCATAAATGTCCGGTATAGTTGTGCACCCATACATTCTTTTTATTGTCTTTGGTGACCGCACCGTTTTTGATATTCAGGTCGGAGTAGCGGGAAAGTTTTCCGGTAGGGATATCCAGCAGATAACTGCCGTTGGCGGTAAACAATACCCATTTGTCTGCTAGGAGGAAGTTGCCCGTGACACGACTGTTGTCGTCAAAGCTTGCGGCAAGTGAACCTACTTTTTCCAGTTTGTCGGTAGAGTAGGTGTGACGGTATATTTCATTCTTGTCGGTGATGATGCAGGTATATTGGTCATAAGCGATGATATGTTCCCAACTTTGGCTCTGCGGGTCCAGATTGTCAGTTTGCCCGTTCCGGTATTTCAATAGCCCTTTACGGGTTCCGATCCAGACTTCTCCTTTGGCGCTTTCCAATACAAACTGCACCCTGTCGGAAGGTAGATTTCCCAACTCTTTCTTATAAGTCTGTGACGAGAACTTCCCATCCTGATAAACGATTCTCCTGCATCCGTTTTGATTATGCCATAGCCAGACGGAATTATCGGAGGTAATGAAGAACTTAGAATAGTTTTCTTTATATTCGTTGCATCCGGTGAAATCCACAAAACGGCCGTGACGCAGGTCATAACAACTGATAAAAGAGGACATCGTTGAAATCCATAGGAAGCCGTTCGGATCTTCTTCTATACTTCGGATGCGTGAATCGGCCAGTGAAAGCGGATTGTGGATGTCAGGGTAGATGTTGACAAAAGAATTGCCGTCATAATAACTTAATCCGTTGAGCGTACCCAGCCAGATGAATCCCTTACTGTCTTGCGACATATACCGGATGGAGTTATTGGCTAATCCGTCTCCGGTAGTCAGTTTATTGGAACGTACCTCTACGGAGGCGAATGCCGGGTACAAGTAGAATAACAGGAGGGAGAATATAAGTAACGTATTCTTCTTCATAGTGAATTTATGTGTTTTATCTAAGGGCAAAGATAAGGATAAAAAACGAAAATAAAAGTGGATGAGTGCAAGAAGGTTGTAAACAAGAGATTTGGCTCTTTGTCCCTCTATTAGTCGAGTACGGAGCGCAGCTATGGCAACGCATACAACATGAACTTTGACTTTGGCTACTGTACTACGGCAGTAAGGTCGGCGATTCTTTTAGAGTGCGTTTCTCTCTCGCTTTTTAAGCGTCCCGTAATCCCGCAATTTGCATGGCCGTAGAAGCCGTGAAGAAGCCCGGGCGATGCAGGTAAGAAAACGGTGAAGATATAAGCCGCAAAGTGTTCTTTGATATGTTGGGAAAACGAGAAACTTTCTCAAAAAGCATACGAGCTAAAAATAAAGTTCCACTTTTATAGTGGAACTTTAGGAATATACTTTATCTTTGCACAATAAACGATACGGAAAAATAATGGAAATAAGCTTTGATAAAGAATATCTGCGTCAATTGTATGAGGAAGGGATGACAGTGGATAAGAAACACCGCTTCCAACCTCATATTATAGCCCGATATCAGCTACGTATCAAGGTTTTGGAACAAGCCCGGGGTATAGAAGAACTCCTTGCAATCAATTCGCTGCACTATGAAGTGCTGAAGGGTGATAAAGCAGGCATCTCGTCCGTCCGGGTGAACGACCAATACCGCATTGAGTTTACAGTAAAGCAAATCTCGTCCGAAACAGTCGTGACGATATGCAATATTTTAGAATTGTCGAACCATTATAAATAAACGAAAGGCATATGGGAAAATATACATGTCAACGCCCCATACATCCGGGCGAACTGCTCAAGGAAGAGGTTGAAAGCCGCAAACTGTCGCAAGCCAAACTTGCTGCACAGGCGGGAATTTCGTACAAGATTTTAAACGACATTCTGAACTGCCGCCGTCCTCTGACCACTTCCACCGCATTGCTGCTCGAAGCGGTTTTAGGGATAGATGCCGGACTGCTGATGCGTATGCAGTTGGATTACAACATGCAGCAGACCCGAAATGACAAATCTTTTATGGAACGTTTGAATCGGATACGACAATACGCAGCGTTGCTATAAGAGCCAGACTTTACCTATCGGAAGATTTACCCAAACAAAAAGATACTCCGTTAGGCGTGGCCCGCCTAACGGATGGATATCACTTGAACTGATACCCTCTGAAAGTCTCTTTCTTCTTAGTGAGATCCGGCCCGAAATAGAATCCGGGTTGCGTTGGCTGGTTGTAGCCTACATTCTGGGTTGCGATACTGATTCTGTATATAGGATCTTCCAGGAAGGTATGGAAGCGGTATTCAGTAGGAATAGTCGATACATACAGGCGCAGGGAACAGTTGTCTTCCGAGCGTAACAGCACTTCTTCACGCCAGTCACCCACGATGTCACCTTGCAGACAGGGCACGGCTTTCGTTCCGTTATTGGAGAGAGCCCCTTCGAATGTTACGATTCTGTTTACTTTTTGTGCTTTCCAGTCATACTTGCTGATAATGTTCTTATCCAATAACTCGCGCAGCAAGTCGCCATCCCACCACACAGCCATGTTGGTAGGCAATCCTTTTATCCTGCCTGCAATAGCTTCTCCTTTTGCATTGCGCATTCCTGCTTCCCACGACCACATTTCCACTCCGGGCTGGGTAGGGTCGATGTCGGCTGCCATACAGCGGCCTACATCCTTGTTGCTTTTCACTTGGAGAATGATCTCTCCCGTTGCCGCGTCGCGATAAGTACTGCCGTCACGTTTGTTCTCATGGCAGTCCCACACTTGCAGTCCCTTGCGTGAAGGGTCAAAATGGGTAAGATGGATGGCGTCTCCGTGTCCCATCTTGGTAGAGTAGAGTCCTTTGCCATTATGGTCGATGGCGCAAGAACCGTAAATAATTTCATCGCAACCGTCACCGTCCACATCTCCTACACGCAGGTTGTGGTTCCCTTGTCCGGCATAATCTTCGCAACCGGGATCATTACTATCGAATACCCAGTGTTTTTTCAGTTCTTTCCCGTTCCAGTCGAAGGCAGCCAGGACGGTGCGGGTGTAATAACCCCGACACATCACTACACTTGGATGAATTCCATCCAGATAGGCTACACAAGCCAGAAAACGGTCGCTGCGGTTGGCACGCTCGTCTCCCCAATCGGAAGGATCACCGCGCTGAGGGATATAGTCAATCGTGTGCAATGCTTCTCCCGTCAGTCCGGAAAATACGGTTAAATACTCCTTGCCTTTCCATACCCGTCCTTGATTGACAATCGCGTTTCTTTTCTTGCTGAAAGTACCGGGTTCACGATAATCGGCTTGAGCGTTCCCTATGACATTCCCTTTAGCGTCAACACTTCCGTCTGCTGTGCGCATCACGACTTCCGCTTTCCCGTCACCGTCCAGGTCATATACCATAAATTGTGTATAGTGTGCCCCTGCCCGTATGTTTTTACCTAGATTAATGCGCCATAACTGTTCACCGTTCAGCCGGTAACAATCGATAAGCACTTCTCCGGTATATCCGTCATGCGAATTATCCCGTGAATTGCTTGGGTCCCACTTCAATATGATTTCATATTCTCCGTCACCGTCCACATCACCGATGGAAGCGTCGTTAGGACTATACGTATAGCTGTCTCCTGCGGGAGTCACTCCGCCTTCCGGCCTTTTCAATGGTATTTGCAGATAGCCGAGAGGAGAGTTCTCTGGTAAGGTATACTTGCCATCCGTATGGTGAGTCTCTTTGCCTTTTATCACAGGGCGTACTTCATAAACTGCCGCTGCCGGACTTCCGTTCTTGTCGCGAAATATCGTACCGGCGATAACGGGTTGGTCGTTCAGCTTCTTGCCGTCCCGGTAAACATTGAATCCGGTTTTTATCGGGTCGGAAGATAAATATCTCCAGGAGACGACAACTTCCGAAGGGGTCTCACGGATAGCGATCACACCGCGTCCGAGCTTCTCCCGTTGGAGTTTGGAATAGTTGTAATTGGATTGTGCCATTACAGTCGGTATAGTAACCAATGTAAGCATACATAACAGTAACCAGCTTGTACTTCTTTTCATGTCACTCTATTATTTTGAGTATTAGATAATTCTTTTTATTTCATGTGGCAAATTTAGTCCTTTTTTGAATGCCTGTACATGGAAATATGTACAAAGACAATATAGAATTGTCCACCTGTGTATATAGGATTATCCATTCCATATAAATTTCTATCTTTTGTGTACATTCGTCTATTTCGCCTTCTACGGAATGCGGTAATTTTGCAATGTGAATAAAAAGGAGTGAATATGAAGTATCTTTTATCTATTGTACTATTGGCATTGATTGGCTTTACGAGTCCGAAAAGAACCATTACCGTTTCCGCGCATGATTGGGGGAATGTCCCCGTACAGCCCGATTTGTCGTGGGCGGAACAGGTGGGTGCGCAACGGGTTCCTAAATCCGACTGTATCCATGCAACGGACTTCGGACTGAAAAGTGATACTTCCGTTCTTAGTACCCGTTTTGTTCAGTCGGCTATTGACGCTTGCCATGAAAAGGGGGGAGGGACGGTTATCATTCCTTCGGGCGTTTACCGTATAGGCGCTTTATTCATTAAAAGCGGAGTGAACCTTCATCTGAGCAAAGGCACAACGTTGATAGCAAGTGAGGATATCCGTGACTATCCGGAATTTCCTTCGCGTATTGCCGGCATTGAAATGACATGGCCTTCGGCCGTTATCAATATCATGGATGCGGAGAATGCAGCGTTGACAGGCGAAGGATTCATTGATTGCCGTGGAAAGGTGTTTTGGGATAAATATTGGGAGATGCGCAAGGAATATGAGAAGAAGAAACTCCGTTGGATTGTGGATTACGACTGCAAACGGGTGCGGGGAATCCTTGTCTCAAACAGCAAACATATCACTTTAAAGGATTTCACCCTTGTACGTACCGGTTTTTGGGCTTGCCAGATTTTGTATTCCGATCATTGTTCGGTGGATGGCGTTACCATTAATAATAATGTGGGAGGACACGGACCGAGTACGGACGGAATTGATATAGACTCTTCGACCAATATTCTGGTTGAGAACTGTGAAGTGGATTGCAATGACGATAATATCTGTATCAAAGCGGGCCGCGATGCGGATGGGTTACGCGTGAACCGACCGACAGAGAATGTGGTAATCCGTAACTGCACCGCACGCAAAGGGGCGGGATTGGTGACGTGCGGCAGTGAGACTTCCGGTTCTATCCGTAATGTGCTTGCCTACGATCTGAAAGCTTACGGCACGGGTGCGGCGTTGCGTCTGAAATCATCCATGAATCGTGGAGGAACGGTGGAGAATATTTATATGACCCGTGTGAAGGCTGATAGCGTAAAGTATGTATTGGCTGTGGGGTTAAACTGGAATCCCAAATACAGTTACTCCGCTTTGCCCGAAGAATATAAGGGGAAAAAGATTCCGTCACACTGGGTTACCATGCTGACTCCCGTCGAACCAAAGGAGAAAGGATATCCTTATTTCCGGAATGTGTATTTCTCGAATATACAGGCCGACAGGGCAAAACGTTTTATCACAGCTTCCGGATGGAATGAGGAGCTCCGCATTGAAAACTTCTACCTGTCTAATATTAATGCGAGTGTGGAGTCTGCCGGAAAAATCGCTTATAGCAAGAACTTCCGGTTGAAGGATATCCGTCTGACAGTGGAAGATAAGACTAAAGTGCAGGAGGCGGATAATATAGACAGCCGGATTGAGATAGATTATAAATGATTTTTCCTTTTGCAATAATACCTTATATATATTGATATGAATACCATGAAACGCTTTTACTTTTTTCTTTCTTTTATAGGGATGTGTCTTTGTCTTCCGGCAACAAATTATTTTGTGGCTACGAATGGTAGCGATACCAACAGTGGAACAATAGAGAAACCTTTTGCCACTTTGAGGAAGGCACAATCGAAAGTGGTTGCCGGAGATACTGTTTATATCCGCCGGGGAACATACAAGATAACGGAGTCTGAGGTGATGGAACACCATACGGCGGGGAGTACTATCTGGAGCCGTGTCTTTAAAATGGATAAAAGCGGGACGGGGAAGGATAAGCGGATTTGCTATTCCGGCTATAAGAACGAACGTCCGGTATTTGACCTTTCGGAAGTAAAGCCCGTCAATGAACGGGTTATTGTGTTTTATGTAAGCGGTTCGTATCTGCACTTCAGAAATATGGAAGTAGTGGGCACGCAAGTGACAATCACAGAACATACACAGTCCGAATGTTTCCGCAATGAAGGAGGCGGTAACAATATCTATGAGCATTTGTCTATGCACGATGGCATGGCTATTGGCTTTTATATAGTGACGGGCAAAGATAATCTGGTGCTGAATTGCGATGCATACAATAATTATGATCCTGTATCCGATAGCGGAAGCGGAGGAAATGTGGACGGCTTCGGAGGCCATCTGACTTCGGAATCCTATACGGGTAATGTGTTTCGGGGATGTCGTGCCTGGTACAATAGCGACGATGGCTTCGATTTAATTAATTGCAAGGCGGCTTTTACCATTGATAATTGCTGGTCTTTTCTGAATGGATATACGAAGGAGGGGGATAAGGCTGGAGATGGAACCGGATTTAAATCAGGAGGTTATGGCATGAGTGATAATCCAAAGGTGCCGAAGGTGATTCCAATGCATACCGTTCAGTATTGTCTGGCTTATAAGAATAAAAACAAAGGGTTCTATGCCAATCATCATCTGGGAGGGATTGCCTGGTATAATAACACGGGCTACCAAAACCCGTCCAATTTCTGTATGTTGAACAGGAAAAGTGCATCCGAAAAAGCTGATGTGCCGGGCTATGGTCATATTCTAAAGAATAACATATCTTATATGCCGCGCAGCGCGGGCAAACACTTGATAGACGTGGATGAAACACTGTGCGAGATTGTGAACAACTCTTTTGCTCCTGAAAGTTATGAACTGACCTCTGCCGACTTTATAAGTCTTGAAGATACGGAACTGATGAATCCGCGTCAGGCGGACGGAACTTTGCCGGATATTGGCTTTCTGAAAATAACGGCAAGCAGCGTGCTTTATGGCAAAGGCATGGGATATGAGGCCGGAGGGCAAGTTCCTGTTCCCGACGAAGATCGATTCGGTTGGCTGGAGGCTGCCGCTATCGCAGTGGAAGATAATATGGCAAGTGTGGTAGGACCGGATGCAGAGTTGTTTACCAGTTTTTTTGTGAACAACAATCGCGTATCGTTTACGGAAAGAAAAGTTGACCTTTCTTCCTATCAAGGACTTGTAATGTTGGAAGCAAGGGCTGCCAACGGTACTATTGTCCGGTTAAAAGTAAACAAATAATAACCTTGAAGATACTATTGATATGAGAAAACATCACATAATAACAAAAATCTTTTTAGCTACGGGAGTACTGTTCTGTCTCTTTCTCACTGCTTGCGGTAATGATAATGACATGGATGACATAAATCCCGATATGTCTTCGGAGCAAACGCCTCATTTCTTGTGGGATACGAAAATCCTTTTGGAAGAACCGAACGGTTGGGGTTTGCTGGTACAGCTAGGTTCTGTTGCAATAACCAATCTTACAGAGGGTAAACAATACAGATTGCTGTGGCAGGGAGATTGGTCTACGGGAAAGAAGGCTACTCCTGTTTTGAGAATTGTGGAAAAAGGGAAACAGACTGAAATCATAGCTTTAAAACAATTGGAAGTGTCTGTGATAAAGGACGGGCATTATTCTCTCTATAGATCGGAAGAGCGTCGTGGAGGGAAAGAGTGTAGATCTCGGTGGTCGCCGTA
>OGIS01000561.1_pt1 | contig 19072 bp, 17 predicted proteins | sample 1571821 | NCBI WGS metagenome assembly OGIS01 (sample SAMEA2581965, study PRJEB24529) | metagenome | biome: Human gut stool | place: China | collected 2011
TCCAATGTCACAGTGACACCGCCTGCCAGATCGTTCAGCTCCGAGATACCATCCATGTTCATGGCCACGTAAAAATCAATGGATTCTCCCAGCAGAAGACCTTCCACTGCCTCACGGGCATACTCGCAGCTTTCCTCCTTGCCATCGCCGAAGCCATGCGCAAGGCTGATCTGCATCTCTTTGGTGCCGATGGGGCTGCCAAGGTAGCCCAGCACGGTGCATTCTGTCATGGTATCCCGGTCGATCTTCAACTGACGGATGACCTGGCGTTCCGGATCGATGACGATCAGCCGCTGGAAATCTCCCTGGCCGCCTTGGTAAGCGCCCTCGCTCTCCACAGCGCTGTCATGGTCCACGCCCATCACAAGGATGGAGGTCAGCCCCTCCCGGCGCTGGTATGTGACGCCGTTGTATTCCTGCGTTTCCACCGCTTCCGTCTGGGTCAGATCCCCGCGTGCTTCTTCAACGCTCCTGGTCTCCAGCCAGCGTCCCCCTGCATACAGGATCACACCCAGCAGAAGGATGCCTGCCGCAATGACCAGGATCAGCCACTTTGCTTTTCCTGCCTGGTCATATCGTTTCAAAAAGTTTTTCCCCTCCTCAGGGTACAATGACATCCGAGGTATAAAGCCTCTCTCATAAGATACCATCTTTTATAGCCGTCTGTCAATGTTTTCCTCCATGTTTTTTCATTTTTATCCCCCCCCCCGCAAAAATATGAAACGCATACAAAAATCATTTTCTTTATGATTTATATCCATCATTCTGAGTTTTTTTGCATCGGGAGATCCTTATGAAATGCTGCTTCTGGCACAACAAAGGAGCGCCCCGCACGAAGTAGCTTCTGTGCGGAGACGCTCCCTGTTATTCCCTTATTTGTTGCTCAGGCATCCGAGCGGGAGAAGGCATTCTTCATAGTGCAGCTCAGTTCAAAGAGGACCTTATTCAGCATATCGGCAGCGCGGGCCTTCAGCTCTCTGGCGATGGCCTCGTTGGCCTCCGTGCGCAAGGCGGCACGGCGGGCCGGGTCGGCCTCCTGGGCCTGTTTTTCATCGTAGGCGTTCAACAGAGCGCGTGTGGCGGAGAGGACGCCTTCCTCGTAGCGCTCAACATGGAAGATGGACTTGCCGTAAGCCGCATCGGCCATGGCAGCGATCATCCGGCTGACCCAGTAAAAGCTCTCGGTGGAGACTTCGCCGGTGGTGCAGGCGAGGTAGGCTGGGGTGGTGTCCACATTGGCATAGAACGGCACCATCGTATTGAAGGCGTTGGACGCATAGGCGATCCACTCCACCGTGCGGAACTCCTCCGGCAGATCCGGGCGCATCTGGGTCAGCGCCATGAAGCTGTTGCGGTTGATGCCGATCGTACGGTAGGCACCCTTGCTCTTCGGGTCGCCATAGGCGGCATACGGGTCATACGGGGTGCCCTGATAGTGCGAAGACAGCAGGTATTTCACGTCTTCCGGTGTGATCTTCCGCTCCGGGACCATACACCAGGGCAGGTCGTCCGAATGCGGGGTATAGTCTGCATCGGGGCCTTCCCAGACCCAGGTGTTGGGGTTCAGATGCCGCAGCATGAACCAGGCACGCGGTGTGTTATACACATGGTCAGCGTCGTCGTGGCTGCCGAAGGCGTCGCGCGGGTTGAAGCTGCCGTCCAGCGAGAGGTCGAGGTGGTGCTTGTCCACAAAGGCCTTCAGGTCCTCCGAGCACATGTAGTTTTCCTGTGCGCCGCAGGCATCGGCAAAGTCAAAGCTGTCGATGCCGAGCTGGTTGGGCATCACGACATAGCTGTCGTCCGGCACACGGCGGGCCATCCAGTGGTGGCCGCCGATGGTCTCCAGCCACCAGATCTCGTTCACATCTTGAAACGCGATGCCGTTCATCTCATAGGTGCCGTACGTCCGGAGCAGCTCGCCCAGGCGCACCACGCCCTCGCGGGCCGAGCGGATATAGGGCAGCACGAGGCAGACGATGTCCTCCTCGCCAATGCCGCCGGGCACTTCCGGCCGTTCCCCTTTGGCGGGCTGGTACACCACCAACGGGTCTGCGCCCAGAACGCGCGGGTTGGACGTGATGGTCTCGGTAGCCGTCATGCCAACATGGGCCGCATTGACACCCGCTGCCGCCCAGATGCCCTCGCCTTCCACCGCGTTGGGCATGGCCGTCATCCGCAGCGCATGGCCGGGCAGCGGCACCTCCACATGGGAGATCACCGACTGATAGACGGCCGGGTGCTCCTCCGGCTGCACGACCACGAACTTTTTGGCCGTGAAATGCCCCGAACCCGAATCGTCGTTGCGGGCGACCATGGTGGAGCCATCGTATGATGCGTTTTTGCCGACTAAAATTGTAGTACAAGCCATTGCTCTGTCCTCCGAAATTGTTTCCTTGTCTTTTCGGTTTGCCGAGGCTATTGTAAGCCTTTTTTGGAGAAAAGGCAAGATTTTTTGAGAAGGGAGCGTGGAAGTACGATTTATGGGACATAACAGAATTTATACTGAAATTATAGGAAGGATGCCAATTGACAACAACTTCCATTTCTCGTATGGTAACGGTATCCTATCGTTCAGGAGGGATCTCTTATGAAGCTGCTCGCGCACATCAGTGATGACAAGACCCGCACACAGACCATCGAAGAACACCTGACCAGTACGGCTGCATTGGCCGGAAACTTTGCCGCAGCGTTTGGCGCACAAGCAGAAGCAGCGTATACTGCCCTGCTTCATGACATCGGAAAATACAGCGCTGGTTTCCAGCAACGCTTGCAGGGCGGCCCGCCCGTTGACCACTCCACTGCTGGAGCCAAGGCCGCGATCCAGGACGGAAACATTCCCGCCGCGCTGGCCATTGCCGGACATCACAGTGGCATCCCCGACCTCGGAAATCCGCATGACACTGCCGACGAAAGCACGTTGGTCGGCCGCTCCAAGCGGCGGATCGAAGATTGCTCCCAGTGGAAACAGGAGATCTCTCCTGCCAAAGCCGCTCTGCCGCCGTGGCTGCTCCGCCAGCCGGACAACCTGACCATGGCCTTTTTCACCCGGATGCTCTACTCCAGCCTGGTCGATGCCGATTTCATCGACACCGAGACCTTCATGGACGGTAAAGCAGCCCCGCGTGGGATGGGGGAACCACTTTCCGCTCTGCTGGAAAAAGTCCGGGTACAGGCCAAACGCTACCTTGACAGCCCTGCCGCTTCCCCTGTCGCGCAGGAGCGGAACAAAGTACTGCAGGCCTGCATGGAACAGGGTGCTCATGCACCACAGGGGCTTTATACGCTCACAGTTCCCACAGGCGGCGGCAAAACCTTCGCGTCCCTCGCCTTTGCGCTGGAACATGCTGTGGCACAAAAGCCGCAGATGGAGCGCATCATTTACGTCATCCCCTACACTTCCATTATCGACCAGACGGCGCAGACGTTCGCAGATCTTCTGGGAGAAGACAATGTGCTGGCCCACTTTTCCGGTGTAGACTACAAGCTGACCGAAAAAGACGACCTGACACCTGCTCAGTACCGGAAACTGCTTTCCAGCGAAAACTGGGATGCTCCCATCGTGGTGACGACCGCTGTGCAGTTCTTCGAATCCCTCTACGCCAACCGCAGCAGCCGGTGCCGCAAACTGCACAACATTGCCAACAGTGTCATTCTTTTTGATGAAGCACAGACGTTCCCTACCGATTACCTGAAGCCCTGCGTTTCCGCCATCGCACAGCTGGTCCAGCACTACCACACCACCGCCGTTCTCTGCACCGCAACGCAGCCCGCCTTGACGCCACTGCTTCAGGAGCTTGCCCCCAGCCTGACCGCAAAAGAACTCAGCCCCGACCCGGCTCACCTCTATGAAGTCCTTCGCCGCGTGACCCGGCAAGATCTGGGCACCCTCTCCGCTGAGGCCCTCTGCGCACAGCTTTCGTCTGCCGAACAGGTGCTCTGTGTGGTCAACCGGCGCAAGACCGCCCAGGATCTGTTTGCACAGCTCCCCGCCGAAGGCAGCTACTGCCTGACCACCTTCCTCTGTGCCGCTGACCGCCGCCGACAGTTGGACGAGATCCGCCAACGGCTCAAGACGGGGCTTCCCTGCCGGGTCGTTTCCACCTCCTTGATCGAAGCAGGCGTCGATGTGGACTTTCCGCTCGCCTACCGTGAAGCCGCGGGGCTGGATTCCCTGCTCCAGACCGCCGGGCGCTGCAACCGGGAGGGCAAACGCGACCCGAAAACAAGCATCGTTGCTTCTTTCCAGCTGAAAGGTCTGGCACCGCTCCCCATGCTTTCGCAGAACGTCAATGCCATGAATGCCACCGAGCGGGCCTACGACCTGCTCGACACACCGGATGCCATTCGCAGCTATTTTGAATCCTTCTATCGCACCCGTGCAACGCTTGACAAACAGAACATTCTGGACGCTTTTCAGCATGGTATCAAGGGATGTCAGTTTCCCTTTGCACAGGTTGCCGGAAAGTTCCACCTCATTGATAACCACACTTACACGATCTATCTTCCCATTGAGGAAGGTGCCGACCTCTGCGCATCGCTTCGCGGCGGTCACATCAGCCGTGCTCAGCTCCGCCGCCTGGGCATTTACAGCGTAGAATGCTATGAAAAGCAGTTCCGTTCGCTGGACGCCGCCGGTGCATTGGAACGTTCTCCGGATTTCCCCGACGACTCCGCCATCCTCGCTGATCCAGACTTGTACAGCCGCAGGACCGGCCTTTCGATGGAGATCGAAGAAGGCAGGGCGATCATCCTCTGAAATGGAAAAAGCAGCAGAGCACACGACTCCACTGCTTTTCCCCCATTGCTTGAAACAACATCCAACAATTTCAATCCACATTCGTTTTTCTCCGAATGACTCCTTTATTATAGGTTGAATTTGGATTTTATACAAGTAGCATCTTGCATTTCGCAAAAAGTGTGCTATACTAAAGCCACAAGGAGTCTTTTGAAAAAACATACAACAGAAGTCAACAGCAAAGAGGTGGTTGCAATGGGCAAATTCGATGTTCGCCTGAAAGTCCGACAACCGTTTGAAAGGAGGTGATGCGCATGTCCATGCGCATTGAAGTCTGGGGACCCTATGGATGCTTCTCCCGGCCCGAAATGAAGACCGAACGTGTCAGTTACGACATCATCACACCGTCGGCCGCAAGAGGGCTCGTTGAAGCGATCTACTGGCATCCTGGCCTGCAGTACCACATCGACCGCATCTACTTATTGAGTCCCATTCAGTTCACCAACATCCGGCGAAACGAGGTCCGCTCCACCCTGCTGGCTTCCGCAGCACTGTCTGCCGCCAAGGGAGGAACGCCGCCGGTGCTCTACACCAGCCAGGACATCCAGCAGCGCGCCGCTATGGTCCTGCAGAACGTCCACTATGTCATCGAGTGTCACTTCACCATGACCGAGAAGGCAGCCCCCGGCGACAACCCCGGAAAATTCCAGGATATCCTTCGCCGCCGTTTGAGCAAAGGCCAGTGCTATCATCAGCCCTGCTTTGGCTGCCGCGAGTTCCCTGCCAACTTCCGGGAGTGGCCCGGCGGCGACATTCCTGCACTGGAAGAAGCCACGCAGGACCTCGGATTCATGCTGTATGATCTGGATTATTCTGACCCGGCCAACATCCGCTCGCAGTTCTTCCGGGCAAAGCTGGTCAACGGGGTGATGGATTGCCGGGACGTGGAGGTGTTCACATGATCTTACAGGCATTGACTGCTTATTATGAGCAGCTGCTCCGCACCGGACAGATCTCAGCCCCCGGCTGGGAGAATCAGTTCAAGGTCAGCTACTGGCTCCGCATCAACGCGGAAGGCCAGCTCATCGATCTCGTGGACTGCCGCCAGATGGTTCCGCGCGGTAAAAAAGAAGTGCTCGCCCCGCGGGAAATGGCGGTTCCTGCCCATGTCAAACGAGCTTCCGGCATTGCTGCAAATTTTCTGTGTGACAATTCCACCTATCTGCTGGGCGCAGACGAAAAAGGCAAGCCGGAGCGCTCCATCCAGTGCTTCGAAGCCTGTGCAAAGCTGCACCATGCCATTCTGGATGGGGTCGATTCCCCTGCGGCCAGAGCGGTCCTTGCGTTTTTTGACCATTGGAAGCCCGAAGAAGCATCGGCCCACCCGTTACTGGCTGACCGCTGGAAGGATATCACCGGAAACGCCAACCTTCTGTTCGACTATGAAGGGCCGGAGGGCAGCATCCTGTCCACTGAAGATGAAGCGATCCGAGCGGCATGGCAGCAACACTACAGCAGCGCTTCGCCCGACACTCCGCTTGTCCAGTGTCTCGTGACCGGCCAGCAGGCCCCAGCCGCCCGGCTGCATCCTTCCATCAAGGGTGTTCCCGGCGCACAGAGCTCCGGAGCCGCGCTCGTTTCCTTCAACGCCCCGGCATTTTGTTCCTATGGGCACGAGCAGGGCGAGAATGCCCCTGTCAGCGAATATGCCGCCTTTGCTTACACCACTGCATTGAACACGCTGCTTGCCGACCGGGATCATTGCCGTATCCTCGGCGATACCGCTGTGGTCTGCTGGGCCGAAAACGCGTCCCCCAGCTATTCCTACCTCGGCATGATGGCCATGTTCGGCATCCCGGAAAACCATGGTCTTACCGAGGACGACCTGAGCAAAGCGCTGGACAGCCTTGCCAAAGGGCAGCCCTGCAGCTGGATGGGCGAAGATCTGCAGCCCGGCCAGCACTTTTATGTGCTGGGGCTCTCCCCCAACGCGGCACGTATTTCGGTACGGTTCTTTCTGCGTGACACCTTCCAGGTGTTTGCACAGCGGCTGCAGCGGTATGCAGAGGATATCACTGTGATCCACCCCGCTTTTGACAAGCGTGAGACCCTCTCCGTCTGGTCGCTGGTCCAGGAGACTGTCAACCAGAACTCGCGTGATAAAAAGCCTTCGCCGCAGCTTGCAGGTGATGTTCTGCGCTCTATTCTGACGGGCACCCCCTATCCAGCTACACTTCTGAATGGAGCGGAACTGCGGATACGCGCCGAACAAACGATCACACGCGGCCGGGCGGCCATCATCCGGGCTTATTACCGCCGCCATCCCCATCCACAGGTTCCAAAGGAGGTTTTGGATATGCCTGAATTGAATGTAGCATGCAACAATATCCCCTATACTCTTGGCCGGATGTTCTCGCTATACGAACAGATCCAGCTGGCTGCGGCCAAGGCAAATTCTTCCAACATCAATGCCACCATCAAGGACCGCTATTTCAATGCGGCTTCTTCGAATCCCAGCCAGGTCTTCAACCTTCTGGGCAAACTTTCCGTCAGCCACCTTCGGGTCCTGCGCCGCAGCAATCCAAAGTTGGCCGGTTCTCTGCAAGGCCAGTTGGAAGAGCTTTCCATCCGCGTCGGCACATCCTATCCCCCCCATCTTGACCCCGCCAGCCAGGGTTCGTTCCAGTTGGGTTATTACTATCAGAATCAGGCCCGCTTCCAGAAGAAAGCCCCCGCTGATTCCACTGAGAATGTTTGAATTATAAGGAGGAACTGACATGTCTGAGCCTATCAAAAACCGCTATGATTTTGTGATCCTGTTCGATGTTGAAAACGGCAACCCAAACGGTGACCCCGACGCAGGCAACATGCCCCGCATCGACCCGGAAACCGGCTACGGTCTCGTGACCGATGTCTGCCTGAAGCGGAAGATTCGCAACTATGTGGAGACGGTCAAGGAAAATGACGAAAATTACCGCATTTACATCAAGGATACTGTCCCTCTGAACCGCAGCGATGCCGACGCCATCAAGGCTCTTGGCATCAGCGAGGACCTCAAGGCCGCCAAGAAGAGTGACCCGGACATTGACCGCCGTCTGCGCAATTACATGTGTGAGCACTACTACGATATCCGCACCTTTGGCGCTGTTATGACCACGTTTGTCAAAGGCGCGCTCAACTGCGGTCAGGTCCGCGGCCCGGTCCAGCTGAGCTTTGCGCGTTCGGTGGATACCATCATCCCGCAGGAAGTCACGATCACCCGCGTTGCCATCACCACGGAGGCCGATGCTGAGAAAAAGGGCACCGAAATGGGCCGCAAGTACATCGTCCCCTATGCCCTCTACCGTGCAGAAGGTTATGTTTCCGCCAATCTCGCCCGCAAGACCACCGGCTTCTCGGAAGATGACCTTCAGCTGCTGTGGGAGGCCATCCTGAACATGTTCGAGAACGATCACAGCGCTGCGCGCGGTAAAATGGCCGTGCGGGAACTCATCGTCTTCAAGCATTCTTCGGAGCTTGGCAATGCCCCCGCATACAAGCTGTTCGATGCCGTGACCGTCCAGCGCAAAGACCCCACCACCCCGGCGCGCAGCTACCGCGATTACACTGTCACCGTATCCGACGCCCTTCCGGAAGGAGTCACCTGCGAGAGGATGTCCTGATGTCTGCCCCGGACGATTACCTGTTGATGTCCGGCATCCAGCATTTTTGCTTCTGCCGCCGTCAGTGGGCGCTCATCCACCTCGAACAGCAATGGTCTGAGAACCTTCGCACTGCAGAGGGGCGGCTGGAACATACCCGCTGCCATGACACCGCGCAGACCGAACGGCGGGGCGATCTGCTCATCACACGGGGGATGAAGGTCGTCAGCCACCGGCTGCGGCTCAGCGGAGACTGCGACGTTGTGGAATTCCGGGCAGACCCGGAGGGCATCCCGCTGCAGCACACCGAAGGCCGCTGGCGGCCCATGCCGGTGGAGTACAAACATGGCCGCGCCAAGGAGAACGACGCCGACCGGCTGCAGCTCTGTGCGCAGGCCATGGCTCTGGAAGAGATGCTGGCCTGTGATATCCCGCAGGCCGCGCTCTTCTACGAGGAAACACGGCGGCGGGAACTCGTCCCGCTGACGGACGCGCTGCGCCAAAAAACGCAGGCCATGGCCGACGAGATGAACCAGTATTTCGCCCGCGGCTACACGCCAAAAGTCAAGCCGGGAACCTTCTGCAACGCCTGCTCCCTCAAAGAGCTTTGCCTGCCCGCACTGTACAAACGCGCCGACCCCAGGGCCTACCTGAAAGCCTATCTGGACGAAGTGCAAGCGGAGGACACGCCATGAGACAGCTATTGACCCAGCTTTACGTCACTTCGGAAGACGCCTATCTTTCGCTCGACGGCGAAAATGTCGTGGTCAGCCGCCAGAAGACCGAGATCGGGCGGGTCCCGCTCCACACGCTGGAAGGGATCGTCTGCTTCAGCCGCTCCGGTGCAAGCCCGGCACTCATGGGCAAATGCGCGGCCAAGGGCATCGACCTCTGCTTTTTCAGCCCCTACGGCCAGTTTTTGGCGCGCACCGTCGGCGAAGAGCGCGGCAATGTCCTGCTGCGGCAGACCCAGTACCGCATCTCCGACAGCGAAGCGCTGAGCTGCCGCTATGCGCGGTACTTCATCCTTGGCAAAGTTTACAACGCCCGCTGGGTACTGGAACGCGCCACCCGCGACCACCCGCAGCGCGTACCCGTAGAGGAACTCAAACGCACGAGTGCCCAGCTTGCGGCGGCGCTCCCGCTCATCGAACAGTGCGACGATCTCGACCAGCTGCGCGGTCTGGAAGGGGAAGCAGCGCAGCGCTACTTTGACTGCTTCGACTCCCTCATTTTACAGCAGCATGAAGCGTTTCCGTTCGTGTCCCGAAACCGTCGGCCTCCGCTGGACAATGTGAACGCGCTGCTCTCCTTTGCCTATTCTCTGCTGGCCCGCGACTGCGCTTCCGCACTGAGCAGCGTCGGGCTGGACCCGTATGTCGGCTTCCTGCACCGCGCCCGTCCCGGACGCCGCAGTCTGGCGCTGGACCTTATGGAAGAGCTTCGCGCCGTTTACGCAGACCGGTTCGTGCTGTCCTGCATCAACCAGAAGCTGCTGACAGCGAAGCACTTCCAGAAACAGGAGAATGGTGCTGTCCTCCTGACCGACGATGGCCGCCGCGCGTTTCTCAAAGCCTGGCAGACCAAAAAGCAGGAGCAGATCACCCATCCCTTCCTGAAAGAGAAACTGCCCTGGGGACTGGTGCCTTACGTGCAGGCGCTCCTTCTGGCGCGGACTCTGCGCGGTGATCTGGAACCGTATCCGCCGTTCTTCTGGAAGTGAGGTGCGTCTATGCTGGTCCTGATCACCTACGATGTCAACACCGAGACCGCTGCTGGGCGCAAACGCCTGCGCAAAGTCGCCAAAAAGTGCGTGGACCACGGGCAGCGGGTGCAGAATTCTGTCTTCGAGTGCCTGCTGGACGCCGCACAGTTTGCTGTTCTGAAGTCCGAGCTTTCCGCCCTCATCGACCCCGATCTGGACAGTCTGCGGTTTTATCAACTGGGCAACAACTATAAGACCAAGGTCGAGCACATCGGGGTGCATCCCCTGTTTGAATCCGGAGACGTGCTGATTTTCTAGCCCTCTCCCTCAGTGCGAATGGAAAGCACTCACCCCTTTTCCGTCTCCTTCGCACCATGTTTTCAAGCCGTTCTGTGCAGATCGCGGCTCTTTTTTCGGATGTTTTTGGACAGGCTCTTCCAAATCTGTGCAGATCGTTTTATAATGAAACAAAAGCGGAGATGTTTTTCTCCGTTTTTGCTGTCGCCCTCCTCGCGGAGGGCGTGGATAGAAATTCGGATGAAACAGTCTCCGTTAGTCACAACCATGGTCGCCCTCCTCGCGGAGGGCGTGGATAGAAATATCAAGAAACGTCACAAAATTCGTATATCCTGGAGTCGCCCTCCTCGCGGAGGGCGTGGATAGAAATTCTGTAAAAAACGGCTCCAACAACCAGAGCGTTGAGTCGCCCTCCTCGCGGAGGGCGTGGATAGAAATCTTTGTCATGCCGAAGGAGCCTGTCCGGGAGAGCTGTCGCCCTCCTCGCGGAGGGCGTGGATAGAAATCCATGCCGGTGACGTTGCCAAACTGGACGCGGTCTTGTCGCCCTCCTCGCGGAGGGCGTGGATAGAAATAGGATGATGCCGGACAACAAGAAGTCGTCTCTCCGTCGCCCTCCTCGCGGAGGGCGTGGATAGAAATATGCTGGCCGGATACTCCCAGTATCAGGCGCAGTGGTCGCCCTCCTCGCGGAGGGCGTGGATAGAAATAACCGCATGGAAGTTGGCCTGCATGATACCAACGTCGCCCTCCTCGCGGAGGGCGTGGATAGAAATATCGCAGAGCATCAGGCGGCCGCCGCAGTAGGGGGTCGCCCTCCTCGCGGAGGGCGAGGATAGAAATCCAGATAATGCCGTTGTACAAAAATCCGTATTGAGTCGCCCTCCTCGCGGAGGGCGTGGATAGAAATTGAATATGCTGCTGAAAGACCCGGAACTGTTTGAACGTCGCCCTCCTCGCGGAGGGCGTGGATAGAAATTCGCAAAATGTCAAGAGCAAGAGCTTTCCTACGAGTCGCCCTCCTCGCGGAGGGCGTGGATAGAAATGCCAAGAGCGCAAAGGACGGCAAGCTGTACATTGTCGCCCTCCTCGCGGAGGGCGTGGATAGAAATCTGCTGGCGCCGATCGTGGCCGGTGCGCCGTATGTCGCCCTCCTCGCGGAGGGCGTGGATAGAAATTGAGATAGGTAATCTCTATAATATTCTGGTATATGTCGCCCTCCTCGCGGAGGGCGTGGATAGAAATATGGAATATATTAGATTATCATCTCTATGATACCGTCGCCCTCCTCGCGGAGGGCGTGGATAGAAATGACCGTCTTCTGGACCTCTTCGGGCACCTCGGCAAGTCGCCCTCCTCGCGGAGGGCGTGGATAGAAATTCCGGCGGGGTCTGGTAAACAGCAACGCCTGGCCTGTCGCCCTCCTCGCGGAGGGCGTGGATAGAAATGTAAGGCCACGAAAACGTGCGCAGACCAATTTCGGTCGCCCTCCTCGCGGAGGGCGTGGATAGAAATCAGTCGGCCAGCAGGACATCGACATTGCCATGTTGTCGCCCTCCTCGCGGAGGGCGTGGATAGAAATTTGCATCTGTCGGCAGAAGATCAAGAATGTGTCAGTCGCCCTCCTCGCGGAGGGCGTGGATAGAAATTCTGAAAAACCCACGGAAACCCATGGGGAACCCAAGTCGCCCTCCTCGCGGAGGGCGTGGATAGAAATATCTTGAGCAACTTGACGACCAGAGCGTGCTTGTCGTCGCCCTCCTCGCGGAGGGCGTGGATAGAAATTAGTTGCCTGTGAGGAATCGCAGGAAGTCTGTAGTCGCCCTCCTCGCGGAGGGCGTGGATAGAAATTTCCAGGTCATCCAGCCTGCGGACGAGGGCGTTATAGTCGCCCTCCTCGCGGAGGGCGTGGATAGAAATATTAGTACATTTAACATCAAATTCAACAGACACATGTCGCCCTCCTCGCGGAGGGCGTGGATAGAAATCATTACACGGATGTGGCTGCATCCCAGAGTGACAGGTCGCCCTCCTCGCGGAGGGCGTGGATAGAAATCCTGCGCTGGACCACGCTGCCTGACTATCAAGCAGTCGCCCTCCTCGCGGAGGGCGTGGATAGAAATATCCAAGAGTTTGGGAGGTCGTACCTGTGATGCCGTCGCCCTCCTCACGGAGGGCGTGGATAGAAATTCAGCTCCTCGCACACAAGCTCCTGCGTAAAGCCGTCGCCCTCCTCGCGGAGGGCGTGGATAGAAATATCACCCATACCTTGTGTTTTCCGTAGCCAGACCAGTCGCCCTCCTCACGGAGGGCGTGGATAGAAATAGATCAACCGCAAGCAGAGCGACTTCATCAAGTCCGTCGCCCTCCTCGCGGAGGGCGTGGATAGAAATAGAACACCGTCCTTTTGGATGCTTGCCGCAGCCTCGTCGCCCTCCTCGCGGAGGGCGTGGATAGAAATATGGGCAGACGGCAACTGCGGCGAGTTGCGCACCGGTCGCCCTCCCCGCGGAGGGCGTGGATAGAAATTTCTGGATGGGGGTCAAGCCTTCCAGCCGCTTGGTCGTCCTCCTCGCGGAGGGCGTGGATAGAAATAGCTTCCACTCCAGCGCCGCCTTGCCGGTAAAGCGTCGCCCTCCTCACGGAGGGCGTGGATAGAAATCCGCATTGCCATGACGTGACCGCAGAGCATCCCAGTCGCCCTCCTCACGGAGGGCGTGGATAGAAATTTGACCGCCCGGAAAACGTGGCGTAGCCTATGCTGTCGCCCTCCTCGCGGAGGGCGTGGATAGAAATAGTCTCCCAGCTTCTTGTCGTTGTCCTCCCCCGCCGTCGCCCTTCTCACGGAGGGCGTGGATAGAAATTGCCGGGTGCGTCTCTGCCCGATGTGTCAATGGAGGTCGCCCTCCTCACGGAGGGCGTGGATAGAAATGACTACGGCGGCACCCCCGGCTTCTGGCGGCTGAACGTCGCCCTCCTCGCGGAGGGCGTGGATAGAAATATCGTGGCCATCGACCAGTTTGATTTTCTAGAATGTCGTCCTCCTCGCGGAGAGCATACATCAAATCCTCTCTCCATCCGGCTGCACTCACTATCCTTTTTGCAGGCCGGTCATCGGTTCGGCGGGCAACAGCCTTTTTCCATGCAAACCAGCGGCGGGACCGCGTTCTGCGAGCCCGCCGCTGGTCTTTTTTCGTGTCGGCTCTCTTTTACAGGCACCCACCGTGCAGACGGCGGAAGATGCCGCCCGCCGGGGTGAGCACATTGGCCATCTCATTTTCCTGCACGACAGCGGACAGATACCCGCTGTGGCAGTGATAACGCAGCAGGCCGACCCGGCTGAGCTATGCTGCAAAGTGCATCTTTTAAGATGACAATTTCCTTGTCATCTCGGCTTCGCTCGAATCTTATAGCTAAAGCATTTTCTACTCCACCAGCGGAGCTGGTGGTTGTCGCTCGCTCAAGCTACCCAAAACAAAAGCAAAAGGCGGCGTGACCCGTTGTATGGGCCATGCCGCCTTTTGCTTGTTCTATTATAAAAATCTGAAGTCCAATTGTCAATGTTTCGGCATCCTTTTTATCAAACTTCCTGCTTTATGGAAACACCGCAGTGTTCCGCCCGGCCCGCTTCAGGGCTCGTTTGCCTGCAGCACACAGGCACAATACCCCGGTTCGGGCTGATAGCAGTGGATGGTCAGGTATTTGTCCACCTCCGGGCTGTAATCGTGGAGGGTATGCTTCGTACCGTTCAGCGCCACATCTGCATAGGACACCAGCCACTTTTTGTCCCCATTGGGGAACACCTTGTAAAACGAGCGATTCAGCATTTCCTCCACCGGCACACCTTCGATATTGGCCATTTCCGCATTGCAATAGCGGAAGATGAAATCCACGCCGTGTCCGTCCTCATTGAAGACCAGCTCGATGACACAGAACGCCAGCGGCATATCGTCCAGCAGGCTGCATTTTTCCAGCAGGCTCATGCTCATGGGTCGAGGCTTCGTGTCGGACAGCCCGATCTCCATGCGCAGGCGGCGGTGGCTGCTCAGGCCGCGCTTGCGTCCCTGAAACGTGCGGCCGTCCGACATGGTATAAACGCCATCGTTGCCGATGTTTACGATCTGGCTGCGGTTCACTGCGATTCCCTTGCTGATGTTCAGGAACTGATCTTCCGGCAGAACAGACAGGACGCCGTGCATCGGCGCATACAGCGCGGCTTCCCCGCCGTCCATGCGGTGAAGGACCGTTTTCCGGTCGCTGCGGTAAAGATATAAAATGTTTTCCGGGCAGAGATTGTGTTTTTGCATCCATCGATTCAGGTCGCTCATTGCAGTGCTCCTTTGTCAGTTGATGACTTTAGTATAACATACTGCCGTGCGTCGGACAAGGAGGATTCGTGAAAAGCACAATTCAATGGAGCTTTCAACAATAATCTGAGGCGCTTTTTGTTAAAACTCACGTTTTTGGCGTATCGTGCATAGAAAGTGTTGACTTCCCGGCATTCTTTTCGTATGATGAACACAGAACACCGAATGGTTATTCCCATAAGGCGCATATGCCTAAAACAAAAAGCATAACAGGAGGTTTCATGTTATGAAAATGACCCGCCGGAAATTTCTGAACGTTTCCACTGCGGCTGCGGTGGTCTGCGCAGCTACACTTTTGCCCGTAGAGAAAGCCGCCGCAGCACAACAAACGATGGCTGCACAGGACCTTCTGGAACAGGCGTATCTGTACGCCTTTCCACTGGTGATCATGGACGCTACCCGGACGGCTTCCACAAACACCCGCACAGCTACAAGCAACAAGGCTCCCATCAACCAGTTCATCCATGCGGAAAAGCTGGCAGATGCAACGACCCGTGTGGTGGTTACGCCGAATGTGGATACCATCTATACGCAGGCGTTTCTGGATGTCGGCGCAGAACCAATGATCTACGGCGTGCCGCAGACCGACCGCTTTTTTAATGTACAGGTGCTGGATGCGTGGACAAACACCGCCGCCGTGCTGGAAACGCCGGGGCTTTACGCCATTACCCGTGCAGACTGGCAGGGCGAACTGCCGGAAGGGGTGCAGCGCATTGATGTGCCTACCACGATGGTCTGGACCATTGCCCGCATCGTGCTTTCCGGACAAGAGGACCTGCCCAACGTCCGGGCCATTCAGGATAAGATGCAGCTGATGCCGCTTTCCGCCTATCAGGCGGGTGGATGGACCGCCCCCGCAGGCAGCTATGACCCTGCCAATGACTTTGTGCCGGTAAAGCACGTTCTTGCCATGGACGCAAAGGAATTTTTTGATACCGCCAACCAGCTGATGGAAACCAACCCGCCCGCTGCGGCAGACGCGCCGGTACTCCGGGAGCTTGCAGCACTGCACATCGGCCCCGGTGAGAAGTTCGATGACAAGGCGCTGGGTCTGTTCAGTGGGCTGCGCTGGAAGCTGATGCTGCTCCAGCTGAAGAAAAAGCTGCTGAGCGAATCGAAGGGCTATACGCGCCAGATGGGTCAGTGGACCTATTTCGGCGACCCCATCGGCAACTTTGGCACAACATATACCTACCGTGCCATGGTGGCGCTGCGGGGTCTGGGTGCCAACACCACCGATGTTGCCATCTACCCCAAAACCGATGTGGACAGCACCGGTGCCGTCTTGACCGGTAAAAAGACCTACACACTGCATTTCGATTCGTTCCCTCAGACATTAGAGAAGGGTTTTTGGTCCGTAACCGCCTATGGCAAGGACGATTTTCTCATCGACAATCCCATCAATCGCTACTGCATCAATGACCGGTCTGTCTTGAATCGAAATGCAGACGGTTCTGTGGATATCACACTTTCCCATGCGATGCCGGAAAACACGGAGAACTGGCTTCCCATCGGAGAGACTGAATTTCATCTCTTCCTGCGCATCTATAAGCCCGACTGGAATGCCCTGCACGGCTGGCAGCCGCCCACGGTTTGTGTAAAATCGACCCAGATATAACGGAGGCAAACGACTATGAAGATGACCCGCAGAAACTTTATTTCCGCTTCGGCGGCTGCAGCGTTGGCCTGCGGCGCATCCCTGACTGCACATGCAGCAGGCAGCACCGATGAAAACGGTCTGAACTTTATCACAGACATTTTCAAGGACTCCACCCAACCGGGCGAGATCGAAGAGGCAACGGCTATCACGGCAGAAAAGAACGCCGCATGGTATGAAACGCTGGATTTTTCCGACCGGCGGGAGTTTGCCAACGCAGAGCGCGGCTGGCTGGACAACGCGGAAGGCAGGATCATCGATGGTGATGATAACAGATCTGCATGGGATCTGCAGAGCTACGGCGATTTGAACCGGGACGCGCCGGACACCGTCAATCCGAGCCTGTGGCGGAACACGCAGCTGAACGCCAAAGCCGGTCTGTTTGAAGTGTGCGACGGCATCTATCAGGTGCGCGGCTTCGATATGGCCAATACGACCTTTATCCGCACCGACCATGGCTGGATCGTGTTTGACGTGCTGATGTGCAGGGAAAACATGAAAGCCGCCAAGGAACTGATGGAAAACCGCTTCGGCCCGCTGGAGATCAAGGCCGTACTGTACAGCCACTCTCATGTGGATCACTTCGGCGGCGTGGAGGGTATCATCGACCGCGCACAGGCAGCAGATGCGAGCCTTTCACTCCAAGACCAGCTGGCTTCCGGCAAGGTCCCTGTGCTTGCGCCGGCGGGCTTTCTGAAGCACGCCATCCGCGAGAATGTCTACGCGGGCATCGCCATGGCGCGGCGCGCACAGTTCCAATACGGCACGGTGCTTGACAAGGGCGAAAAGGGTGCGCTGAGCGTGGGCATCGGCATGGGACAGTCCACCGGTACGGTGTCCCTCATCGCTCCTACCTACGAGATCGGGGAAGATGTTCCGAAACTGACCATCGACGGACTGGAGATCGAGTTCCAGCTGACCCCCGGCACCGAAGCCCCCGCCGAGATGAACGCCTATTTCCCGAAATACCGCGCCCTCTGGATGGCGGAAAACTGCACCGGTACGCTGCATAATCTGTATACCCTGCGCGGCGCAGAGGTGCGCGATGCCAACGATTGGGCAAAGTATATCATCGAGGCCGACCAGCGCTTCTGCGATCAGACCGATGTGGTGTTCCAGAGCCACAACTGGCCGCATTGGGGCGAGGAGATCCATGAGTATCTGCTGAACACAGCCGCCATCTATAAGTTCATCCACGACCAGACCCTGCATTACATGAACCAGGGGTATACCTCGAATGAGATCTCGGCGATGCTGACCCTGCCCAAAAAACTGGAAAAGGTCTGGTACACCCGGCCGTATTACGGCACACTGGCGCACAATTCCAAGGCCGTTTACCAGAAATATCTGGGCTGGTACGATGCCAACCCGGTCAACCTGAACCCGCTCCCGCCCAGCGATACTGCCAGGAAGCTGGTGGAATATCTGGGCAGCACAGAGCTGGTGCTCTGCAAAGCGAAAAAAGACTACGAAAAGGGCGAGTATCAATGGGTAGCGCAGATCACCAAAGAACTGGTCTACGCCGACCCGTCCAATTAGAAAGCACGCAATCTGTGTGCAGATGCACTGGAACAGCTTGGCTATCAGGCAGAGTCCGGCGCGTGGCGCAATGCCTATCTGATGGGTGCCGCCGAGCTGCGCAAGGGCAACCTGTCCAAACTGGCGCGCACAGCCAATGGACTGGCCGCGACAATGGGCGAGATGACCATCGCCATGCTGCTGGATTACATCGCTATCATGACCGATGCCAATGCCGCCCAGAACGACGATCTGACTCTGAATCTGACGGTGACAGATGTGAATGAACAGTTCTATGTAACCCGTACAAATGGCATCCTGCTGTCTTACCCCAGCGAGAACCATCCGGATGCGCAGGCTTCCGTCACCTGCAAGCGTCTGCAGCTCTTTGCCTTGATGACAGGTCAACAGGCCGGTCAGGTACAGATCAGCGGCGATGCCACCGTTCTGAAGCGCCTGCTGGCGTACGCCTCCAAGTTCGAGAAGACGTTCAATGTGATCGAACCGTAAAAACTGACTGCAAACAAAAAACGACAGGAGCTGTTTTCTGCGGCTCCTGTCGCTTTTTGTTTCCTGTGCGCGTTCGCGTGAACGCTCAGCTTGCCTTCTGGGCCTCCCCCTTCGGGAAGATGATCTTACAATAGGCCGCTGGAGTATGCTCAGCTTGTGCTGGGTGGGGAGATTGTGCAAGCAAATACGCTTATTCCGCCTTCCCTTCCAGCCTGCTTTTATACCCTTCGCCCCATGCCCGCATGGCATCCAGAACCGGTTTCAAACTATATCCCAATTCGGTCAGCGTATATTCCACCCGGGGCGGCACTTCAGCATAGACCTTCCGGGTCAGCAATCCGCTTTCCTCCATCTGCCGCAGCTGAGCGGTCAAAACCTTCTGGGTCACATGGCCGATGGACTTTTTCAGTTCTCCAAAACGCTTTGTGCCCAGCATCAGATCCCGGAGGATCAGCACCTTCCATTTATCGCTGATGAGGGTCAGGGTGGTCTCCACCGGGCAGGCCGGGAGTTCTTTGAGGATTTCCTTTTCCATAATTACCTCCAAGGGAATTTCAAGTGGTCATCGTGCCAGATGCACGGATACTACAAACCGCTTTATGGCATCATTATAGCTTTCAACAGCAAAAAAAGCAAGCAGCA
>OGIS01000580.1_pt1 | contig 18643 bp, 9 predicted proteins | sample 1571821 | NCBI WGS metagenome assembly OGIS01 (sample SAMEA2581965, study PRJEB24529) | metagenome | biome: Human gut stool | place: China | collected 2011
TAGGATGCAGGTGTACAGGCAGCGATGTCATAGCCGAGCATTACTAATTGCCCGTTCACTTTTGGTCCTGCCGTGTATGGGTGGTATATACGTTCAGTTTACCGGTTTCATTACCGGTTGTTCTTTACTTTTTTACATCATGTCTACCTTATTCAGGTGACTATAGCACTGAGGTTCCACCTCTTCCCATTCCGAACAGAGAAGTTAAGCTCAGTCACGCCGATGGTACTGCGTAACAGTGGGAGAGTAGGTAGTCGCCGTTTTTTTAGAGAGAAGCCCTTGTATCGGAAGATGCAGGGGCTTTCTTGTTTTGGGGTTATTTTTACCGGAGGTCACTAAGTTCCAATCACGGCCATAAGTCTGTCCGGTTTCCGGGTCTTCTCAATGACGGTACTTGACGCGTAGATAGACAGCTTTGCCACGAATGGGAAAGTCTTGCACTTCTATTTCCGAGAAGAAGTCTTTGGGGGGTAGGTGCAAATGTGAATACTCTTGAGGTATGCCATAGGAGTAAGGGGCTTGGCGTTTCTGTTTCATGTATCAAAGATAGCTATTTTAACTAATTTCCTCAAGTTTTCAAACTGACCCGGACTCTCCTATTTTTTCTGCTACAAAGCAAATTCTACGAAAAAATCATCCGTCGTACAATAAATCTCTGTAACTTTATACTCTGAGAACATAGTGGTAATTGTTAAATGTTATAATTCGCACTGTAAATTTAATAATTTTATTGATATGCTTCTATTTATCAGTGAATTGTATCTATGTCTGTTTCGAACTCACGTTAAAATATGAAAACACCTTTATCTTGTATCATATTATGTTTGTTGTGTTTGCTGCATGTCTCGGCGTTTAGCAGACAAACATATTCTACCTATGATGTCCGACATATAGGCCGTGTTGATGGATTAAGTAATCAGCGGGTGTTTTCTATCGTAGAAGATAAGTATCACGTAATGTGGATTGCCACCAAATCGGGCATTGACCGTTATAATGGCCATGCAGTTAAGAATTATACTTTGCCCGGTGACTTTCATTATGGAGATATGGCTGGCAGAAGATTAAAGCTTTGTTACGATGTTGATTATGGATTGTGGGCGTACGATCATTCTGGCCGTATCTATCGTTATTCTGTCAAGAAGGATTCTTTTGACTTGCTGTTTGTCTTGAGCTCTTTTATTCAAGGGGAGATTATTTTAAATAAGCTTTGTTTTGCTCCCGATGGTGTGTTATGGCTGGGATTAAGTACAGGCCTGTTTAAAATGGAACAGACCGGAGATATACATTTAGTCCTGGAGGATTCCTATGTTAATGATATTTTATCTATAGCAGATAGCTTATATGTAGGAACTTCTGATGGCATGATTGTATACAATAAACGGGCTTCTACTCTCGTAAAAAAAGTTTCTGAAGGTACAGATGTGCAGACGTTGTATTATGATAGGGTATTAAGACAGTTGTGGATGGGCACTTTTAACAGTGGCTTGTTGCGGATGGACTTGCATACTGGTTGTTTGTCGAAGATGTATACATCTTATAGCGCACTTATGAATCCGATAAGAGCCATTTCAGAGTATGATTCCGATAATTTGTTGATAGGAATAGATGGAGGAGGAGTATATGCTGTAGGTAAGACTGTAGGAAATGTCTTTCCGTTGTTTACCATAGATGATGATATCCGGATGAGCCTTAAGGGAAATGGCATTTATGCGGTTATTAAAGATTATCAGGGGAACATTTGGATTGGAAGTTATACGGGAGGAGTATCGGTGGCTGTATTGCTAAAATATCCGATAGGGGTATTTATGCATGAATATAGAAATACTCAATCATTGGGGAACGATAATGTGAATGGAGTGATAGAGCATCCCTGTGGTGATTTATGGTTTGCTACAGATCGGGGAGTTAGCATCTTACAGACAGCTTCTTCTTCGTGGAAACAGGTGCTTACTTCAACAGTGGTGGTTTGTCTCTGTAAAGGTCAAAATGGGAGTGTGTGGGTAGGTACCTATGGCGATGGGGTGTACTTGCTAGATAAGGCAGGAAGAATACGGGCTCATTATACCAAGCAGAGAGGGGGGCTTACTACGAATAGTATTTTTTCTATTGTGCTTGATAAACAGCAGAATGTGTGGATAGGAGGTTTGGATGGAGATTTGTTAAAGATGAGTCCTCAGGGAATGGTACTTCAGACTTTTGGCGTGAAGTGGATTCACTCTTTGCAGTTGGTTGGGAAAAATCAGATGGCTGTAGCTACTGTAGACGGTTTTTGTTTAATAACTATAGATACTGGGCATATTGTGCATTATGCCAGTTCGTACGAGAATCTGCAGCATAATAACAATACGAGTGCTTACATCATTAGCATGTGCTTCAATGAAGATGATACGGTCTGGTTGGGGACTGAGGGCGGTGGATTGAGTCTGTATAATATGCAGACTAAGAAAGTGAAAACGTTTACTATCCAAGATGGTATGCCATCTAATGATGTGTTCAGTATTCAGAAAGATTTTTTCGGACGTGTGTGGATCAGTACAGGCAAAGGATTGGCTTTGATTGAAAACAATCAAGTTTCTGATTTGAATTATTTGCATGATGTGGACAGGGAATATAACAAGTCTTCGTTTACTCAATTGGCTGACGGACAATTCCTTTATGGGAGTACCAGCGGAGCTGTTTGTATATCTCCTCACTTGATAGCCCATGTCGACTATCAGGCACCGCTGCGTTTTACAGGACTGGTTATAGATAATCTTGGAGAACAAGAAAGTAGAGAAACCTATCCGTTGGTGTATGACCAGTTACAAAGGAAGTCAGTTCATCTGGATTATGCTTATAATTCTTTTACCGTCTATTTTGAATCTATTAATTACCGTTTTCAGAGTGATATAGCTTATCAGTATATATTGGATGGTTATGAAACAGATTGGAGTTTGCCTTCGACTGACGGTAAAGTGAAATATATAAAGGTATCACCAGGACATTATAAACTGAAAGTGCGCAGTATACGTAAAAATAGTGGGGAAGTGATTGTCGAAGAGATGTTGGATATCTCTATAGCCCGTCCTTGGTGGAATTCCTGGTATGCTTGGTTGGCCTATCTATGTTTGGCTAGTTTTGTGTTCTATTTTGCGCTTCGCTATAAAAGCGGGCAGTTGCAAAAACAATACGATGAAGATAAGATTAGGTTTTTTGTGGATACAGCTCATGATATCCGTACGCCGGTCACCTTGATAATGGCTCCGTTGGAAGATTTGAGCAAGGAGGAACTTACTGATAATGCGCGTTATTATTTGGATTTGGCCCGTCATAATACGTCTAGGCTACATGATTTGGTAGGGCAGTTGATGGATTTTGAGCGTATGGAGCAAGGAAACTATTCGTTGCAACTTTTGCCAATTAGCATGAACGAATTGCTGGAGAAGGAATATGCTGAATTTCAGCATTACTGTGTCAGTAAGCGGTTAGAGGTAAACCTTCATTTGCCATCAGAAGATTTTAATGTTTGGGGAGATCAAAAGGTACTGGAGATGATTTTTGATAACTTGTTATCTAATGCTTGTAAATACACTCCTCAGGGAGGTGAAATTAATATCATTTTGTATGGAACCAAGCACAAAGTGTATGTGGATATTCAGGATACAGGTATTGGTATTCCTCATAAAGAACAGAAGTTGTTATTCTCTACTGTATATAGAGCCGAAAATGCCAGAAAATCACAGGAAGAAGGAAGCGGTTTCGGATTGTTACAGGTGCATCGGCTTGTTAAGTTACTTCAGGGAAAGATCTCTTTCCGTTCGAAAGAGAATATGGGCACTACGTTTACGTTGGCTTTCAAACGGGCAGATGGTGTAGCTGTAGAATCTGGTATGACAGGAAAGGACTTTGCTAAAGTCTCCGGACAGCATTTGCCAGATGTTAAACCCATGGAGGCAGCAGAGGAAGAACAGTCCAATGCTGGTGAAACCTTATTGATTGTAGAAGACCATGATGCTTTGCGCCATTATCTGAAGAAAGTCTTTGAAAAACAATATCGGGTGATAGAAGCGGCTCACGGAGAAGCTGCTTTGGATTATTTGAAACAAGAATATCCGGATTTGATACTCTCAGATGTTATGATGCCGGGTATTCAAGGTGATGAATTATGCCAGTTAGTGAAAGAGAACTTGGATACGGCAGGTATTCCTTTTATTTTGCTGACTGCTAAGACTAATCATGATGCTATGGTAGCAGGTCTGTCCAAAGGAGCTGATGATTACATATCCAAACCTTTCACAACGGAAATTCTCCAGCTGAAAGTACAAGGTTTGTTGGAGAATCGCAGAAGACAGAGAAGTTGGTTGATGAAGTACGCGTTGAGACAAGTGGAACAGGGTACTGTACTCGTTCAGCCGTGTGAAGAAAAGGATTTGGAAAACTTTCCGGAAGAAGAGTTTTCGAATATGACTCTTTCTGAAAGCGACCGTCAGTTTGTAGAGAAAGCCACACAAGTGGTGATGAATTATATGAGTCATCTTGATTTTAATATTAGTGTGCTTTGTCGAGAAATGGCTATGAGCCGTACACTCTTTTATAGTCGTTTAAAGTCATTGACAGGTCGAGGTCCTCAGGATTTTATCCGTATTATTCGTTTACAGAAGGCAGCAGAATTACTGAAAGAAGGCAAGGGAGTAAATGATGTTTCGGTGGAAACAGGATTTGCAAATGTCAAGTATTTTAGTATTTTGTTTAAAAAACACTTTGGTGTACAGCCCAGCAAGTATCTAAAGAACTGACTTTGTCAGCTATCAAACCTTTTATGTCTGCATTCTAACCCCCTATAAGGTGATTTTATTCAATTTTGCAGCGGTCTTCGAAAGTCCGTTGCTTCATGTTGCTATGCTTAAATAGCGGACTGTTTGTTTTTGGATATTCGAGGAGTTGTTAAACTTTAAATATTTCTGTTTTATGAAAAATGTAAAACTTTTGTTTTTGATGTTTATTGTTTTGGTGCCTCATGCTTGTGCTTCCGAAAAAGATTCAGACTGGGTGGATGGAATAGAGGAAACATGTTACTTTAAAGATGATTTTGATTCGTTTAATGAAAAGGTGTGGACGAAGGAAGTGCGAGACCCCGGATGGGTAAACCAGGAGTTGCAGGCTTATGATGAACAACATGTAACGGTAGGTAAGGATGGTGATAAGACCGTGCTGATATTGACAGCCGAGCATAAAAATGGCCAGATTTACTCAGGACGCATTCATTCTAAAGGAAAAATGAGTTTTAAACATCGTAAGGTGGAAGCCTGTATTCGTTTGCCTAAGACGGCCAATGGGCTTTGGCCTGCTTTCTGGATGATGGGAGATAATGAAAAACCTTGGCCGCAATGCGGTGAAATAGATATCATGGAAATGGGAGAGAAGAACGGAATAATTAACGGTACTTCTGAAACCTATCTGAATACCGCCATTCATTACGGATCTAGTGTGGAAACTCATCGTCAGGAATATTATGCAGGTAATGTGGCTCATAGTTTACAAGATGGAACTTATCATCTCTATACGTTGGAATGGACTGAACAAAAACTGTCTGTTTGGATTGACCAGGTTCTTTTTTATACGTTCGATATTAGCAAAGTAAGCGGACGGCATGAGTTTTTCCAAGATGAATGTTATGTGCTTTTTAATCTGGCAGTGGGTGGGGCATTCCCCAATATTACTGATAAAGAGAAAATTTCTGCTTTGCGTGAAGGGGAGAAGGCGCACATGTATGTGGATTGGATAAAAGTCTATTAATCTTAAATATGATTAACAATGAAAACAACGAATTTTAAATTAGCCATTTGTGGTGGCACATTGTCGCTGGCTTTATGCGGCAGTTTTCTGCCAGTGCATGCTGCATTTCCAGTGGAACGTGCGGAAATGATTCAACAGCAAGTCAAAAAAGTGACAGGTACAGTGAGTGATGTCTTAGGTCCGGTAATCGGTGCTTCTGTGATTGAAAAAGGAAATACTAGCAATGGTACCATTACGGATATGGATGGAAATTTCAGTTTGAATGTAGCCTTCAATGCTACATTGATAGTGAGCTATATTGGTTATAAAACGGTAGAGGTGAAGGTGGAAAATTCTCCGTTGAAAATTGAGTTGCAGGAAGATAGCAAAGTGTTGAGCGAAGTCGTGGTTACTGCATTGGGCATCAAGAGAGAACGTAAGGCATTGGGTTATGGAGTAGATGAGGTAAAAGGCGATGCTTTGACTAAAGCCAAGGAAACGAATGTGATTAACTCCATGGCTGGACGGGTACCGGGACTAGTGGTGAGTCAGACTGCCGGTGGCGCTTCGGGTTCTACGCGTGTTATTTTGCGTGGTAGCACGGAGATGACGGGCAATAACCAGCCGCTTTATGTAATTGATGGGGTGCCTTTGGACAACACCAATTATGGAAGTGCCGGTAATGCCGGAGGCTTTGATTTGGGAGATGGTATTTCTAGTATCAATCCCGATGATATTGAGAATATGTCGGTACTTAAAGGTCCTGCTGCTTCGGCTTTGTATGGTAGCCGTGCCAGTCATGGTGTGATTTTGATTACTACTAAAAAAGCCAATAAGGATAAGTTCAGTGTGGAGTATAATGGAACGTTGACCTTTGATACCCAGTTGGCTAAGTGGGACGATGTACAGGAAATCTATGGTATGGGAAGTAATGGAACATATAGCATTGATGCTGTTTCAAATACGAATAAAAGCTGGGGTGCCAAAGCCGATGGAAGCAATATGGTGACTTATTTTGATGGGGTATCCCGTCCTTATCAGATCATTCCTGACAATACGTCCCATTTTTTTCGTACGGGTCTGACTGCTACCAATTCGGCTATCATTAGTGCCCATAGCGGAAATACAGGATTACGTTTCACCTTTACAGATATGCGCAACAAGGACATTGTGCCTGAAACTAATATGAGCCGTGACATCTTTAATCTGCGTACCAATACTTCCATGGGGAAGGTAGATTTTGATTTCAGTGCCAATTATACTCGGGAAGCCGTGAAGAATCGTCCGGCTTTGGGCGACAGTAAGTCGAATGTAGGAAAGAATCTGATGACGTTGGCTACTACCTATGATCAGGCTTGGCTGAAAACATATGAAGATGGGAATGGTAATTATGCCAATTGGAATGGGATGGACCCGTATAATGTCAATCCGTATTGGGATATTTACAAGAACTTCAACCGTTCCAAAAAAGATCAGTTTCGTTTCAATGGAAAGGCTGTGTGGAACATTAATTCTCATTTGAAGGTACAAGGTACGGTAGGTGCTGAAATGAACTGGTTTAACTTTGATGATTTCAAAGCTCCTACTACGCCTGGATATGAAGCTGGCCGTTTGCAGAGCAGCAAATTCTGTAATCGGATGTACAACTTTGAATTATTGGCTTTATATAATAACAGCTGGGGAGATTTTGATTTCAATGCTACCTTGGGTGGAAATGTGTATAAAGTCAATAATGAAACGGGGGTAACTACTGCTCAGGATATGCAAATTAGAGATGTGGTAGCTTTGATGAGCTTTAATGAAACTAGTTTTGAGGAAAGCAGTTACCGCAAACAGATCAATTCGGTATATGGAGCTGTGAATGTGGGATGGAAACACATGCTTTATTTGGATGCTACCCTGCGTGGTGACCAGTCGTCTACCTTGCCTACTGGTAATAATGTATATGTCTATCCTTCGTTTTCAGGTAGTTTTGTGTTCTCTGAATTCTTGAAGTTAGGCAGTCGGATGCCTTATGGCAAGTTGCGTATGTCATGGGCACAGGTGGGTAGTGATACGGACCCTTATCAATTGGGATTGGTCTATACCAAGTCGAAATTTACTTATCCAGGTTTTACCATAGGATATATCAATAACAATACCTTACCAAACCGTAATCTGAAACCTACTAAAACCAATTCGTTTGAAATTGGTCTGGAAACGAAATTCCTGAATAACCGTATTGGACTGGATGTGACTTATTACAAGCAAAACAGTAAGAACCAGATTATGGGTATGGCCAGTTCTTGGACTACAGGGTATAATTACCGTCTGATTAATGCCGGTGAAATAGAAAATAAGGGTATTGAAATAGCTTTAAATACGCGTCCTGTGCAAATGAAGGATTTTTCTTGGGATTTGAACGTGAATTTCTCTAAGAACAGCAACAAGGTGAAGAGTCTGGTCGATGATATGGATATGTTTGAATTGGAAAAAGCTCCCTGGCTGGATGTTCAGGTGGCTGCTAAGGTGGGTGAAAATTTCGGTTCTATTGTAGGTCCTGACTTCAAACGGAATGAACAGGGTGAAATTCTGATTGATCCGAGTACGGGTTTGCCGCAGTATGATAAGAGCAATCATGTGTTGGGTAATGCTTCTTGGGATTGGACTGGGGGTGTTTTAACGACATTTACCTATAAGAATCTTTCTCTTTCAGCTTTGTTTGATATCAAAGTAGGAGCTGACCTTTATTCCATGTCTGCCCGTGCGTCTTATGAATCAGGTAAGGCCAAGGAGACCCTGGCCGGTCGCGATGAATGGTATCGTTCGGAAGAACAGCGTCAGGCTGCCGGATTCCCTAAAGGTTCGGCCAATTGGAAACCGACAGGTGGCTTTGTGGCTCCTGGTGTGATTGATAATGGCGATGGTACGTATCGTCCGAATGATATCTACATCAATCCGGAAGACTACTGGATGAGTGTGTGTAGAAATGCACCGGCTATGTTTATCTATGACAACAGTTACGTGAAATGCCGTGAAATTACCTTGAGCTATCGTCTTCCCGAGACTTGGCTGAAAAAAGTGGTCAAAGGAATTACTCTGTCCTTTGTGGCGCGTAATCCGTTTATCGTATGGAAGAATGTTCCGAATATCGATCCGGACTCTAATTACAATAATACCACCGGTATGGGATTGGAATATGGTTCTTTGCCTTCACGTAGAAGCTATGGTTTCAATGTGAATGTGAAATTTTAAGTAAACTTGAATGATAATACCTAAAGCATAGAAACAATGAAATACAAAATATCTTATTTAATATGGGTTTTGCTGGCCTGTATATTCGGCTTTACTTCTTGTAGCGATCAGTATATGGAGGATATGAATACAGATCCGTCGAAGGCGGAAACCATTGACCCGAATGCACAGCTTACTACAGCTCAGTTGCAGACTTATGGCGATTTGGGGATGGTGGAAATCTATCGTAACTATTTGTATGGTTTTACCCAACAACTGATGGGGTGCTGGAACACAACGAATTACGGTGGCAGGCATACCCTTGATAACAGTGAGATGAGCCGTGTTTGGACTACTTTCTATACCGCGGCTATTAAGAATCTGACTGATGCCCAATGTCGTACGGCAACGGACGAAGGAAAGACGAATATTCATGCGGCACTGACTATCTATCGTGTCTATCTGATGTCTATTATTACTGATATTTATGGTGATGTACCCTGTTATGAGGCTGGGAAGGGCTTTTTGGAGGGCATCTTTAACCCCCGCTATGATACGCAGGAGGAAATCTACCTGAGCTTCTTTGATGATCTGAGTCAAGCCGAACAGGCTTTGAGTGCTTCGAAGGATGCCATTACAGGTGATGTGATTTATGGGGGGGATATTCAGAAATGGAAGAAACTGGCCAACTCGTTGCGTATGCGTTTTGCTATGCGTATTTCCAATGTGGCTCCGGAAAGAGCCCGGCAGGAGTTTGAAGCGGCGCTTGCTGCCGAGGGAGGTATTTTTGAGAGTGCCGATGATGAGGCTCTTATCAAATATATGGATGTAGCCTTCAGCTTTGGCCAGGAAGCGTATTCCGATTACCGTGGCAATGCGCTGTCACAGTTGTTGTTTGGTAATGACCCGGCCAATAATCCCAGTTACCTGTGCTCTACCTTGTTCAACCAACTTTATTCTACCAGTGATCCGCGTACGTTTATGTTGAGCCGTTGTTATTATGATGGTTTGATGAGTGCTACCCGTCCTGACAATCGAATTGATTTGACCGATGAAATGCTGAGCAAGGGCATTGCTTTCCAGCCGCGTGACCCCGGAGCCTATTCTTGGGAACCCTGGCCTACTGGTTATGACAGCGACGTACTGAAGGCATTAGCTGAAAATAATCCGGCCATTGAAGTTAGTGTAGCTCGTGAAACGGAGCCAAAACTGGCAAATAATTTCTTGAAGGGGGATAATCCGGGTGTAGTGATGACTTTTGCCGAGACTCGCTTCTTATTGGCTGAGGCCGCTTTGAAGAATTGGAATCTTGGAAGCATGAGTCAGGATGTTGAGTCCTTCTATGCGGAAGGGGTCAGAGCTGCCATCGATTTTTTGACACAGCGTTATGGTTGTGCGGCAGTTGACGAAGTGGAGTTTAATGTGTATATGGCGAAGAACAGTATAGGCTACACCGATGAACAAAAATTGGCCAGTATTCATACCCAGGCTTGGATTCTTCATTTTACCAATCCGGCAGAATGTTGGGCTAATCAGCGTCGTTCCGGCTATCCAAAACTGAAATCTCCGGCAGAATACGGCTTTGGCCAGTTTCTGACAGGTGGTGCTGAAATTCCGGTGCGATTGTGTTATCCTGTGTTGGAGGCTTCGTATAATAAAGTTGGCTATGAAGAGGCGCTTCAGCGTATGGGGGGAACTGACAGTTGGAACACCCGGTTATGGTGGGATAAATAAATTATAGAAGTATGTAGAATTTTTATAAAAAGAAAGACGAATGAAAAAGATATATTTCACATGGTTATTGTTGTTGGCAGTTCAGATATGCTTTACAGCTTGTCAGGGTGAAGAACCGTTTTCTACGATTACGGCTTACGATGACCCTCGTATTTTAGATCCTATGTTTCCAGATAAGACAGATGGGCAGCTGCCAGTAGTAGTGAATATGAATCGGGATACTAATTTCACAATGACTCTGACAGTGACTCCTGCCGACTACTGTAGCGTGAGTTGGTTACTGGATGGTGTTGAGGTGGCACAAGGTGTCACCATTGACATGAACTTGAAAGCAGGTACGTATCATTTGCGGGTGAATGTGTCTACCGAACAGGGTAAATCGACATTTCGGGAAGGTTTGGTGCAGGTCAATCCTTTGGAAGAGGACCCTTGGGCTATTCAGATAGGACATGAACGGATTATCGCTCCTGGATGTACAGCTCGTCTGTATGGACATCACTTGGAAAAGGTAACAGGGATTGTGATTGCTAATCAGACAGTGACCCGTTTGGTACAGGGCAGTGATGATCAGGGTATGTATTTGGAATATCAAGTGCCGCAAGAAGTGACCGAGGGGGAGCATCGCATTATTTTATTGGATGCGGATGGTCAGGAATTCGGAGGCGACAAAGTGAATGTGAGCCGTAAGTCGTTGGTTATTTCTGGAGCTGACCGGATGACTGCAGGAAAAGAATGGACGTTATCCGGTATCAATTTGAGTAAAATCAAATCCCTTACTTTGGGGGAACAGACGGTGACTGAATTTATAGAGCAGTCCGATGTACAGCTTGTACTGACTGCTCCGCAACTGACTGATGGCGAATACACGTTGAGCGGCATGACAGTTGATGGAGAGCCAGTCTTGTTTTATTCTGAAAAAGGCAGCCAAGAACAGTGCACAGTCATTGTTTCGTCTATGGTAGTATTATGGAAAGGACATCACTATGTGTCTTGGGATTTACCGGATGACAACCCTAATAAAACGTTTAATCTGATTGGCAGGGAAGTCTTTGCTGAGATAAAAGCAGGGGCTACGCTGTATATTCATTATTCTATTCAGGCTTCGGATGAGTATCATCAGATGCGTACAGTTTCCACTTATTGGAACGATTTGCCGGGCACAGCCGCATTTGATTTTAATGAAAATGGGGTAAAGGAGCTTGTTCTTACTCAGCCGGTATTGGATATGATTCTGAATGAAGGTGGATTCCTTTGTGTAGGTCACGGCTATTTTGTAGATATGATTGCGGTTATGTAAGTAAACTCTAAACATAAAATGTTATGAATAAATTTAGAAAGACAATGGTATTGTTTTCTATTCTGCTGATGGCTTCATGCCATCAGCAGACCCCGGCACCAGTCATTGTTTCGGATGTTCAGGTAGAAGAGAAGGTAGAACAGGTACTTTCAAAGATGACACTTGATGAAAAGATAGGTCAGATGACTCAGCTTTCTATTGATGTGTTAGGTCGTTTTGTTAATGGTGAGTTTGTGTTGGATGAATCGAAATTACAACAGGCCATTGCAGAGTTTAAGGTAGGTTCTGTACTGAATGCTCCCGGTCCTGTGGCACAAACAGCGGCTAAATGGCAGGAGATAATCGGTCGGATTCAGGAAGTTTCTATGAAAGAAATAGGTATTCCCTGTATTTACGGATTAGATCAGACTCATGGTACTACCTATACATTGGATGGTATCCTTTTCCCACAGAATATCAATATAGCAGCTTCGTTTAATCCCGAATTGGCTTACGAAGCGGCTCGTATTACGGCTTATGAAACCCGGGCAGGTAGTTGCCCCTGGACTTTTTCTCCTACAGTAGATATGGCTCGTGATCCGCGCTGGTCACGTATTTGGGAGAACTTTGGTGAAGACTGCTTGGTCAATGCGGTCATGGGAAGCCAGTCTATTTTGGGATACCAGGGTGACGAACCGAATCATATTCCAGCCAATCGCATCGCGGCCTCTGTCAAGCATTATATGGGATACAGTTCGGCCCGTACAGGAAAAGACCGTACGCCGGCTTATATTTCTGAATCCGAACTGCGTGAGAAATGTTTTGCGCCCTTTAAGGCTTGTGTGGAAGCCGGCGCTTTGACCATCATGGTTAATAGCGGTTCTATCAACGGAGTACCTGTGCATGCCAACCATGAACTGCTCACCAAGTGGCTAAAGGAAGACCTGCAATGGGATGGTATGCTGGTGACTGACTGGGCTGATATCAATAACCTGTATACTCGCGAGCATGTGGCTGCCAGCAAGAAAGAAGCTATCAAAATGGCTGTCAATGCAGGGATTGATATGGCGATGGAACCTTATGATTTGGGCTATTGTACGTTACTCAAAGAATTAGTGGAGGAGAATGAAGTTTCCATGGCGCGTATTGATGATGCGGTGCGTCGTGTATTGCGCCTTAAGGTTCGTTTGGGCTTATTTGAACAGCCCATAACACCTATGGCTGACTATCCTTTGTTGGGAAGTGAAGAACACGCTCAGTTGGCATTAAAGGCGGCCGAGGAATCGGAAATTCTGTTGAAAAATAAAGATCAGATTCTTCCGCTGAAGAAAGGTACTAAGATATTGGTTACAGGTCCTAATGCTCATTCTATGCGTTGCCTGAATGGAGGTTGGAGTTATTCTTGGCAGGGGCATTTGGCTGACCGTTTTGCCAGTAAATACAATACCCTTTATGAGGCAATCTGTCAGGAGTTTGGTGCTGATCATGTTCGTTTGGAGCAAGGGGTTACTTATGTGGCTGAAGGAACGTATACTGAAGAAAATACGCCCGAAATAGCAAAGGCGGTAGCTGCTGCCCATCAGGTAGATGTTATCATTGCTTGTATTGGTGAAAACTCCTATTGTGAAACTCCTGGTAATCTGTCTGAAATGGCCATTTCTGAAAATCAGCGTAATTTGGTGAAAGCACTGGCGACTACAGGCAAACCCATGATATTGGTGTTGAATGAAGGACGTCCCCGTATTATCCATGATTTGGAGCCTTTAGCTCAAGGCATTATCCATATAATGCTACCCGGTAATTTCGGAGGGAATGCATTGGCGAATATTTTGTCTGGAGAGGCTAATCCTAGTGCTAAGATGCCTTATACTTATCCGCGTCATGAAGCAGAACTGACAACATATGATTATCGTGTCAGTGAAGAGATGGATAAGATGGAAGGAGCTTATGATTATGATGCTGTCATTTCGGTGCAATGGCCTTTTGGCTATGGATTAAGTTATACAACTTTTGAGTACAGTAGCCTAGTTTGCAGTCATAGCGATTTCAATGTGCAGGATGAATTGACGTTTACGGTTGATGTAACCAATACCGGCAAGCGGACAGGCAAAGAGGTAGTGATGTTGTTTAGCCGTGACATGGTGGCTTCCCTGACACCTGAAAATCGTCGTCTTCGCGCTTTTCAAAAAGTGGAACTGAAACCAGGTGAAACTAAGCAGGTGACGTTGAAGATTCCGGCCAGCGACTTGGCGTTTGTAGGAAGTGATGGTCGCTGGATACTGGAGGCTGGTGAATTCAGAATACAGGTGGGTAATCAGCTGATTCATATCCAATGTAGTGAGACCTATCAGTGGAATACCCCGAATCGCTAAGTAGATTCTACAGATTCTATATCAAACTTCAGACGCAGATAAAATAGGGGATTTATTTCGTATCATCTGCGTCTGATATTTATTTTGTGCACCTCTCTTTTTAAGCCTTTTTTGTTTTCTTCTAGTTGGTCAACCGCTTCCATTGCATAGTCACGTAAAAGAGGGATAGCAAGCCTTGTTTTTTTATCAGCTTATTGCCTTTTTTGGGGGTACAGCAAAGCCGTCAAGCCGTAGTGTATACAAAAGAAAAAGAGGCTGTTTCAAAATGAAGTGTATCCCAAAAGTTAGACACAAAACTTTTGGGGTGTTTTTTATGAAGTACAGTTATGAACAACGGCTCATCATCGTTAGCTGGGTAAAACAAGGAGAAGCAATAGCTCACTTGTCGAAAGAGTGTCATATCAATAAAACTCAGATATTGGCATGGGTGAGAATGTGGGACAAATATGGCTGTTCCGGACTGGAACAACAACCCCATTGCCGTCCTACGGTTTAATTAAAGGAAGAAGTCGTACGTTTAATATTAGAAAAAAGGTGTACCTTTGGCCCATATAAGAGTAGAATACAAAATTGGCAAGACGGCACTACAACGCTGAGTCAGCACAGTACGCAAGTATGGTTATGAGGCTCTTGATCCGTCCAAACGCCGAGGAAGGCCACCGAAAAATCCTATGGGATGCCCAAAGAAAAAAGAACCACAAACTGAGCTTGAGAAGCTTCAGGCTGAAAATCTCCGCCTGAGAGCGGAGAACGCGCTATTAAAAAAGGCGAAGGCCTTAGTCGAGGCAAAGAAAGCCCAAGCACTTCTGAATGGGCTCAGATCATTGACGAACTAAGGTCGGATTATCCTCTTGACTTGCTATTGGAATCAAGAAAGATGGCTCGTTCTGTGTTCTATTACCATCTGAAGTGCCTTAAAGCTGCTGACAGGTATATTAATGAAAAGGAATTGATTAAACTGTTTTTTCATGAGTATAAGGGACGCTATGGCTATCGTCGTGTGACAGCGGAGATGCATAACCGTGGTTTTATGTTAAACCATAAGAGCATCCGAAGGCTTATGGGCGACTTGGGGCTTAAAAGCTACTGAATCCCTTTCATCTCTCTTGGATCAGTTATAATTCTTGTGGGATTAACCTCTTATGTCTTTCTGTTCTTATCTCTGAAAGTTACTCTGCTGTGCGCGTGACGGTAAATATAGAGGTTAATCCCCGTACGCCAATAGAGTAAGTCGAAAACTCAGATGAATGGCGTGTGTTTTGTTCCGCTATATGTCAGCGTTAAACGGTGCATTGCTCTTGTTGCTGCCACATATAACATACTCCGGTCGATCTCAGAATGATAATTTTTATCATCTACTTGTGGAATAATCACTTCATCAAATTCCAAACCCTTTGCCATGTGTGCAGAGGTGATAACGATACCTTGTACAAAAGCCGAACTTTGATTCGATAGGAAATGGATATCGGGAATTTGTAGTTTCTCTGCCATTTCACAAGCTTGCGATTCGGTTTTGCAGACAATTCCAAGTGATTTGTAAGCGGATGCCTGATGAGTAACTATTAAATTTTCAATGGCAGACAGCTCTTCTTTCTCATTATCGAATTGTAATACTTGCGGTTTCTTTCCATGCCGTGCGACAGGTTCAAGTTCGGTATTTGTCCGTATTTGCTGTGCAAACTCTGTGATTTCACAAGTAGAACGGTAGCTTTTGCATAGTTTCATTATCTCGCCCATAATAAGGGCTTTCTGAATCATATCTGCAGTAGATGAGCCATAAGGATTGACCGATTGGCTGGTATCTCCCAACACCGTTTTCCGACAAGGGAATAGCTTTTGCATCACCTTGTACTGGATTGGAGAATAATCTTGCATTTCATCTATTAGCAAATGTTTGACATAGTTCTTTGTACCACCTTCCAAAGCGATATGCAGGTACGCCAGTGGTGCTATGTCGGCATATTCAAGTATGCGGTTCTTTCGCATTTTAAACAGTTCCGGCTTACCCAGCCACGCAAAGAAATCTTTATAGACTTGCAGGTCATTGTTTCCGGCAAACATTCGCTTGATTTCTTTTTTAAGGAAATTCCGCTCGGTAGTCGTCACAGTAAAAGCATACTGTACTTTCATCATATCGAGAATATAATCCGTCATTGCCTCGAACCGTTGGCGCATGGGGTAGCGGTTGAAACGGTGGAATTGCTCTTCGATAAATTCTGCCGGGACGGTGATATGTTTGGTTAGCTTCACATCCTCTGCTCTAAAGTAGTGGTTTTCGATGTACAAAATAAAGCGATCCAGACTGGCGATGAAATCGAAAGATGATTTATATTCGATTCGCTTGATAAAGTCCGGTGTTGGTTTTGTCAGTAATTCATTCACTTGCTCAAAAAAGCTAAAGTATTTGTATTTGTGATTCAGTACTTCGGAAAGTATCTGTTCCATGCTGGTTTCGGGTACGGTTTCTTCGCCCAGTTCGGGTAGCACGTTGGAGATGTAATCGGCAAACACCTTATTCGGAGAAATAATCAAGATGTCGTTTGAAGAGAGACTACCCTGAAAAGCATATAGCAAGTAGGCGATGCGGTGCAGGGCAATAGAAGTTTTACCCGAACCTGCCACCCCTGAATGATGAGTGTTCGGGCTTCCTCATTACGGATAATCCGGTTTTGTTCCCGCTGAATGGTGGCAACAATGTTCTTCATTTTATCATCCGCATTAGCACTCAGTTCCTTTTGCAGAATATCATCGTGAACGGTCAGGGCACTTTCGATCATGAATTCCATCTTTCCAGCCCGGATACGGTATTGGCGTTTCAATGAAATATCCCCTTTTATCTCTCCCGATGGGGATTGATAAGATGCTTCGCCCAGTTCCTGTTCGTAGAACATACTCGAAATAGGAGCCCGCCAATCATAAATCACGGTTGTCCGGCTTTCAGTATCGTGAAAGGTATGGATACCGATATAAACAGGGATTACCGGACGGTTCTCGTTCTTCTCTTGAAAGTCGATCCGGCCGAAGTAGGGAATATCCACTATTTGGGCAAGCCGTCGGCGTTTGTCAATTACACTTTCGCCTATGGCAAAATGATTCAGGATGCTTTCACGCATGGAGCGTATCTCATGCGGATCAATATCTTTATTGTTCCAAAGGTAGTCTTTGTACTCCGCCAATGTATCTGCATGGTTTTTTACTGACATATCAGTATGGTTGATTATCTGCTTCAGCCGAGTGATTATTTGCTGCAAATAGCTTCTTTCTTGCTTCTCTGTTTGATTGAATACCATAGTAATTTATTGCTAAAGGATGAAAATAGAGTCACGAACGGTGCACAAAATTACTGCAATTGGGTAGGATAGGAAATGGCTATTTATAGCTATATATCCATATGTTTTGTATCTTTGCATCAGGAAGTTACGAAAAGAGTGTAATTTATTGGAAATGAGCGTAGGTTAATTGCTCTTGATAGTAATAGGTTACGATTTAGTTAGTTATCTACTGCATTATCCTTCTGCGCGTTGCGTAACCTTCAAAGAACTCTTCGTATGCAAAAGTAGCTATTTAATTCGAGATTTTGATATAAACTCCCGTTTTTTATCCCCTCATTCATAAGAATTTTCCGTAAAAGCGGTATTGTCCGTCGGCACACCATTGCCCAAAACGAGTTTGGAACAAACGTGTGCCGACTACCGCATAGCTGGAGAAAAGGGCATTGCCTCACGCCTAAACGATGTTTAGACAGATGAAGCAATGCCCCTTTCTTTTGCGCCTATGCCAAGAGGTGCTTTTACGGGTTTTCAAATGATTTTTCTTTTTTCGCTGTCTCTTTTGCCGGAAGCGGAAAGTGAATGCAGAGTGTGTCAGCCTGCCCCATGAATGAAACAGGCGCCCACACACAGCCGGACAAACCGGGAAGAATGATTGTTGCCACCCGGCTGAACAAGTTCCGTCGGATCGGAAACAATCATACTTCCTTTGTTGTGGTTTGCCCTTTTCACGCTTCCGGTGATGTCTTTTTCCTTTTGGTGATTCTTTTTTTTACGGATTTTCCCCTGAAGTTTTTTTCTACACAATCTGCCTCTGTTTTCGTTTACCTCCATTTTGCGCCTTTCAGTAAGCCGCATCAGTCAGTCATTTTCGTTCTGGGCGCAAAGGTAATTCCGGGATTGGACGGGAAAGCAAGGTCAAGCCTCCTGTTTTCGGTAAAAATCTCCAGCCCTGCGGGTAGTATTTTGACCGAAAAACCTTGCATTCCCTAATCCCTACCTTTTCAAGCACCCGAAACGAAAAC
>OGIS01000589.1_pt1 | contig 18485 bp, 10 predicted proteins | sample 1571821 | NCBI WGS metagenome assembly OGIS01 (sample SAMEA2581965, study PRJEB24529) | metagenome | biome: Human gut stool | place: China | collected 2011
GAGATCTACACTCTTTCCCTACACGACGCTCTTCCGATCTACAATAACTTAAAAACAACCAAAATCAGATGAAGCAGGATATGATTGTTATCCTTGACTTGGGTAGTCATGAGAATACGGTATTGGCTCGCGCCATCCGTGCATTAGGAGTTTATAGTGAGATTTATCCTCACGACATCACTGTAGAAGAACTGAAAGCATTGCCCAACGTAAAGGGTATTATTATCAATGGCGGACCGAACAATGTGATTGATGGCGTTGCCATTGACGTAAATCCGGCTATTTATACAATGGGACTTCCTGTTATAGCTGCCGGTCACGATAAAGCGACTTGCACTGTGAAATTGCCGGAATTTACAGATGATATCGAGGCTATTAAGGAGGCTGTAAAGTCTTTCGTATTTGATACCTGCAAAGCGGAAGCTAACTGGAACATGACAAATTTTGTGAACGACCAGATAGAACTGATTAAGCGTCAGGTTGGCGATAAAAAGGTATTGTTGGCTTTGTCGGGTGGTGTTGACAGCTCTGTGGTTGCTGCTTTGCTTCTGAAAGCAATTGGTGATAACTTGGTGTGCGTGCATGTCAATCATGGTTTGATGCGTAAAGGGGAATCTGAGGATGTGGTTGAAGTTTTCAGCAATCAGTTAAAGGCAAATCTTATTTATGTGGATGCTACAGACCGTTTCCTGAATAAATTAGCAGGAGTGGCGGACCCTGAACAAAAACGCAAAATCATCGGTGGTGAATTTATTCGTGTGTTCGAGGAAGAAGCACGTAAGTTGGACGGTATCGATTTCTTGGGGCAGGGTACTATTTATCCGGATATTGTGGAAAGTGGAACGAAGACTGCCAAAATGGTGAAGTCGCACCATAATGTAGGTGGTTTGCCGGAGGACCTCAAGTTTGAATTGGTAGAACCGTTGCGTCAATTGTTCAAGGATGAAGTTCGTGCTTGTGGACTGGAGTTGGGCTTACCGTACGAAATGGTTTATCGCCAGCCTTTCCCGGGACCAGGTTTGGGAGTGCGTTGTTTGGGAGCTATTACACGTGACCGTCTGGAGGCTGTGCGTGAATCTGACGCTATCCTGCGTGAAGAATTCCGAATTGCAGGATTGGACAAGAAAGTATGGCAATACTTTACAGTAGTTCCTGATTTCAAATCCGTGGGTGTGCGTGATAATGCTCGCTCTTTTGATTGGCCGGTAATTATTCGTGCAGTCAATACGGTAGATGCTATGACAGCTACTATCGAACCGATAGATTGGCCTATTCTGATGAAAATTACAGACCGAATTCTGAAAGAAGTGAAGAATGTAAATCGTGTCTGCTATGATATGTCACCGAAACCCAATTCAACCATAGAATGGGAATAAAGTGATACTAAAATACCTGATTTTACCAATTAACTCCTCTTGAGATATCAATTCGGTTTGATTTGATCTTTCTGAATTTCCAAGAGAAGTTAATGGTAAAGTATCGTCCGAAGTTCTCTCTATTAATATAGTTGGTATAGTTGTCTTTCAGTTGAATAATACGATTACGATATGAATCCAATAAGTCGAATGCAGTAATGCTTACTTCTGCTTGTCGATTGAATACTTTTGCTCCAGCATAAATGTTTAAGATATTTTCTTTATCAATTTGGTGATAGGTTTTGCTGTTCTGGTGCTGATAGGTATATGATATATTCGCAAAGAAATACTTTAATATGGGAGTACACGTCATATTTACTATTAAGCGATTTGCTAATATTCGGTTTGTTTGGTCATTTGCTTTATTGGAGGCTTGCCGATAGCTGATACTCCAATAAGTTGATGCACGCAATCGAGGAATCAGATTGGTAGCGAATCTAGCTCCTATCCTTGTTGTGCTTATTTTTGTTATATCCCGTATGTTATCATAGTAGTAAGGCAGATGTTCATACTTATTATTAATATTAACATCTAAATTAGATTTGATTTTTACGATGGGATACATCCAGGAAATATCCCAATCTGTATTCCATGCTCCATTTAGATTGTCGTAACTACTGAGTGTACTATTTGCAATAGCCGTGTATTTAAAATCAGGCAAGTAAGTTGCTTTGCTAAAATAAGTGTTCCTATTGGAGATGCTGTTTTTTATGAAAGCTAACGTTAATTCCGAATTTATCAAATGTCCGTAGTTATTAAAGCGATGCTGTTCTTTCCACCAAATTTTATGTATGGTACTGGCTTTCAGGTTTGGATTTCCACCGCTGATAAAATAAGGATTAGAATTGTTGACTTCTGAACGTAACTGTGTTATATTGGGGAGTTGGCTATTCATAGAATATTTGATTGTATGCTCTGCTTTTTCACTCAATCTTCCTCCTAAAGAAATCAGTACTTCTCCTTTTAATGCGTTAAATGATTTTTCAAATTTTGTTTGTGCCGTTTCTTTTCTATCCTTAATAATGGAATGTTTCCACCCTGCTGAAATCTCAATATTGAAAATTCCTAAATCGGGCAGAATAACTGTCGTTCCAGGGGTGTGTTCTATCAGATAATTTCGGTAATTATATGTATTTGTAGGGTCTATTTCTCCTGTTATTTTGTTCCATGCGAGCTGATTGATATGACGATTGTCCGATACAAAATTATATGCTAATTCGATGAATGAATATTTGTCTTTTGATAGCATGCGCTTTAATCCTGTTTTGGCCTCCCATTTATTTCCTCTTCCATTGGCTGGAATTGTTGTAATCTCTTGCAGACTTCCACTAGCCTCATTTTGTGTCTTGTTTTCTCGGCTTTCTTCTCCGCTGGACGAGCTATTCGAATAGTTCGCATGGATGGAGTAGTTCCAATCTCCGACGAATTTTGTCCAATTCACCACACCTTGCATCTCTTGGGCTTTACCACAGCCGTTTTGTTGTAAAATACCGGTACTCTTAATCTCATCTACGCTATTTGTGATTTGCTGTAGTGTATGTTGTTTTGAATGATTAGTTGATAAGGTATAATCAATAATCAAATTGCCCCATTTCTTATCATTCATGCTAAATCCAGTATTCATAGTATGTTTATTATACTGATTTGTATTTTGATATTGGCTTAGATAACTCTTTTGCCAGAAGGCATCTGTAGCAAAGTATTCTTGTTCAGTTTGGGTATTGGCTTCTGTTGCGCTTCGTGCAAACTGATAGCTTCCTTTTATTTCTTTGTAAAATCCGGTTTCTTTTTCCCAACGGCGAGACAGGTTGATAGCTCCAAAGCTATTTTCACTGTAAGTCTGCGATGGATTTCTGGTACTTAGAAATATTTGCGGTTGATTGGTTGTTCTGTTCAAGTTATTGTGCATAGCATTGATTGCTACCAACATTTTCTCGGAGAAAAAGTTAAATGTGCCTCCTACACCATAGCGCGCGTTATGGTCTGCGAGCTGTTGTTTTTCCATATTTCCTCCGATACTTGCTATCAGATTCCCTTCCTTCGAGTTTACTAATTTGCTTTTTGTCTCAATATTCAGAACTCTGCGTTTCTTGCCTTTTCTATTTTTACGTGTTTGCTCTTTATGCTCATCTTCATCATAAGCGGATATGTATACAACATCATTGGCAGGAAGGTGATTCAACGCATTCATTGGATTTTCTCCAAAAATCTTTTTGCCGTCAACGTATGTCTTCTCCACATCTTTTCCAGCGACTTTAACTCCCTGTTCTGATACTTGCACTCCCGGCATTTGCTCCAGGATATTTCGTGCTACGTCGTCTTCCAATATGTTGATTCCTTGTGGATTAAATCGGATAGTATCGTCTCGGTATACCATAGTGGAAATTTTACCTTTTACAGTTACGGCTCGCAATTGTATAATGCGGTCGGTCAGATAAAAGTCTTTTCGTGTCGTTTGTCCCTCTCGCACATATAGTGTATCAGAATCCGCGATAAATCCGTCGGCCCACACGATGGCTCGTGCGATGCCGACGGGAACTTTATTCCAAAAGATAAATCCTGCATTTCTATAATCTTCTTTCAAGGTGTCTTTTCCACATATCAGATTTGCTTTGATTACGTCAGTACTTGCTTGCATAATACTTGTATGAAGCTGTACTTTTCCATATTTAGTAATCTTTTGGGCATATAAGTGTATATTACCGAGGGATAGTAGTATACATGAAATATAGAGTATAGAAGTTGCATTTTTCATCGAAGACTATATTGAAAATTTAGATATTGTCAATGGATATAAGTTCTCAAATATATAATCTAACTGTTGACTATCAGATCTCATTATTACTTTGATGGCACCAGTGTCTTTAGTAATTCTGACTTCCATTGTTTGATAACCAACAAATGAAAAGACTAATATACTTCCGATAGGGGCTGTGATAGTAAATTTTCCATCGAGATCTGTTACTGTTCCATTAGTTGTTCCTTTAATAACTACACTAACACCAGGCATTGGCTCTCCATTTTCGTCAACAACAACTCCAGTGATGGTTCGGTCTTGTGCATAAATAACACTTCCTATTACTAAAAGTAAGAAAAATAGTAAATACTTTTTCATAACTTAATAATTTAAAAGATTAATATTTTGTTTATAGAACTCTTTCAATCATCGTTATTAAATAATCACATTTTCCACGTTCGATGTCGTTACGTGCTAATGAACGTGCTTGCATCAAGTGGCGGCGTGCACTCTTTAATTTGTCATAACAAACAGCTTCAATATCTGTACCTGAGTAAAAATTTATACTATTTGTCGGTTCCATACCGGCATATACTTTCGAATATGTGACATCATAACTAGAGGTTGTTGGCAATTCTAGCATATGTAATTTATGGTTGTTTCGCTCATTTACAGTTAGGGAGGTGACTCCTTTGGATACAGCTTTGTCTATTGCCTTTAATGTCGGGCACATTCCTTTCAAAGAATTGATATATACGGAAATCTGTGAAATCATAGGAGAACTTAACGGTTTTCCATTCAAAGATTCTTTGAATAGTTGCTTCTCTATATCATTCAAGTAAGCTTCTTGTGTATAAGGCTTGGCTGATTTTTCTACGCTCAATCCCATACGCATCAAACGGAACATTAATGACATCATCGGATAACCGTTATTATAAATCCATGTCGATATTTCGGGATTAGCACCTCCTAGACGTAAGAAATCAGTATTGGAGTCCAGCCATTTTAAATCATAGAATGTGCTGAATATCTTTTGTAAGACTTTCCTTTGCATATCTACAGGTACGGATTTGTAGGACGGTACGCTACTTTTTTCATTTGCTTCATTGATATAGATACCTCCGATATACGAGGAAACAGGTGACAGTGTTTTGTTGATTAATTCAATAATTACAAAGTCTGGGAATAGTTCCCGGTAATCATTGGGAATATTGTCATCGTGAAACCAGTCCGGACTGTTTTTAACTATATATTTCACATGAGAGATTTGCGCATCTAAAGCAGCTATCGGATCATTGCCTAAATCGTAGTTTTGGCAACGTGGGTCTGTTGCATAAGCTGGCGAACGTTTTCCATAGAAATATCGTGGATCTCCATCGTGTTCCATAGCCCATTTTTTCAAAATGTCTGATTCATTTTCACCGATGGCGGCATATAAGTATTTGAGTGTAAATGCGTCACATACTCCCGGTTTATTGACAATCAATACTACTCCTTTTTCTTTATCACCGGGCTGTGCCAGATAATTGTATAATACGTTGTCCATGACTGAAGCTGTGATACCATATTTTTGAGTAAACTCAGGAGAACGTAGTTCTTCAGGGGAGTATGCTGCAGAACCAGCTAAATTGGTCGCTAATCCCAGACTAAGACCAAATGCTTTTAGCATACGTGCTGTCAGATTCTCACAGATCACCCCATCGGCAATGTAATAAGTCCGGAAGCGCGGATCGACCTCTGCCATTTGGTATACTCCATTACGACGAACACTGAATGCTAAGTCACGTGGTACACCTATTTTCGTACTAAGTATTTCTCCCGTACGTAAGTCTGTAACGTTATATGCAGTGACTTCCGAATTATTATTGTTCAGGAAAGCAATGGTGTTTATCATTGGATTGTTGGCACGGAAAGTCGAATCTTTTTCATACGGTTTTATTAAGATCGGTTCTCCCATTCCTAATTCATTGAATACCTTGTTCCATTCGTCTGCACTTTTTCGGATAGCCTGAGACCAACTATCTTGAATCAGGGTGTCAAGATAGAATATAACAGGTTGTTGTGAGGTTATGTTACGGCGGGTTACGTAGTATCCTTTCTTAAAACGTTTTTCATTGCGATAGTCTGTATATGAGATAAAACCTGTACCTACACGTGGATTGGCCTCGCGGGTAGACATTTTATCTTCTGCTAACAGAGCTAATGTCGTTTGTACGGACATCGTTAATTCCGGTTGTTCTTTGGATACAAATCCCATGATACTGATACTTAATTTTGCTGTACAGTTTTGGGTAACACTAACACAATTGTCAAATGCATCCGCCGAATCAATGAAAGAGGTTTTACTTTGAGGAGAAGCACTTATAATTGTAAGCATCCCTCCATAGCTACGTCCGGCAAGATTGAGTACATCTTTGTTGGAGCAGGAAAAATAGGAGGTTGCGTTGAAAACGACCGATGTCGAATCACTGGTATAACCTTCTATCGGGAATGTCTTGTAAATGGCATTACTGCGTGATAAGTCGAAAGCTTCTTTCTGATTATCATCTTCTTCGTTGAGGCGTATGTTGTACTTCGGATCTCGGAATAGGACTAAAGAATCTGTTTTGTCAATAATCAGATATCTGCTTTGGGCAGCTTTTGTTCCTGTCAATGATATATCGCTGGAACCTGTGATGGCAGAATGGACAAGGAAGTCACGTCCCATTAATTTAACCGGTATTTCCAAGTAAATCTTTGCATCATATTGATGGATGGTGATGGTTCCTTTACTAACAGTGTGTTTCTTTTTGTCTTTAAAGAGTTTATCGTATACACTCTTTTTCTTTTTTTGTACACTGTCTGCCTGTTGTTCGGTTTTGGCTTTTCCTTTTTTCTTCTTGGAGCGGGCATTGGCTTCATTTGTTGATCCGATAATCAGCAAAAGTGCTATTAACCATAAAAATAGTTTTTTCATCTTTTGTCCCTCCCTTATTTTAAGTTGATGTCGAGCATCTTTAATAATAATTCATAGTGAGCTTTCGTCTTCCCTGATGCACTGGCTGCCTTTTGTTTCATCAATTGTTTGGCTTTAGCTATATATGCGTATACATCTGCTTGTGTAACTTTGGCCGTCATAGAAAAACGGTTCAATGGTTTCCATTCAAAACCTGCTACAGGGTTGTGCATTGCATTTTCTTTGAGAGCATGTCCCTGGCAACAAGTATATCCGAATTGGCGGTGATTGATGTCAAGTAGTTTTTCTCCGGCTAATGCTTTTCCGGCTCCTTTGATTGTGAACCCGGCAGTCTGCATCATCATGTATATATATTGTTTCTGAAGATTCATCTGGGATTCTGTTAATGTATGTCCAGAAATAGTCGGTTTCCAAACAAAATTGTATATCATGTTGAAAGCCTCGGCAGCAGTAAATGAATCTTTCTCTAATCCTTCGTATTGTGATACCTGAAAAGGTACAGGTAGTATATATCTCAACATGAAGTTTTGAATAGTTTGTTTAGGGGAACCGGAAACCGGAAATTTAGTTAACAAGTTTTTGTTGTCAAGCCAATCCAGATCGTTATAAATCTCGAATAGGTAATTCAGGGCTTCTTTTTGTTGTGCCTTCGGAATTTGTGCAAAACGTGGCATTGTGTCCCCTTCTTTAACTTCGTTGACAAAATAGCCACCTACATTGCCTGCTACATGGGTAACATACATTGCAAGTTGTTCTACGATACCAATAAATAAATCTTCACGGTATTCGTATGTATCGTCACCTTCGGAAATCCAACTTTCCAAATTATTCATGATATACTTAAGGTTCTTGATGCCATATCGAGTTGCTTTCATAGAGTTGTCACCAATATCTTCCGTTTGTGAACGGGGATCAACAACTCCATATACTTGTTGTTTTCCATATCGGTACACAGGATTTTCTTTAATGGCATCAGTGATCCATTTGCTTGTTATAACTGCTTCTTCGTCTGCAGTATTAACATTGAATACTGGAGTATATGTCCATTTAATGAGGTATTTGTCGTATTCACCAAAGCGGGGAGGAGTCAATTTTACACCACGCTCTTTATCGCCGGGTTGTGCTACGTAGTTGAAGCGGGCATAATCCATAATGGAAGGAGTAGTGCCATACTTCTGCGTGAATTCCGGTGAACGTAAAGAATCTACCGGGAAAGTGGAAGAAGCTCCCATATTATGCATAAACCCTAAACAGTGACCGATTTCGTGTGAAAGTACATAGCGTAATGCGTCTCCAACCATTTCATCCGGAATATTGACAGTACGTACATCCTTATCGGCTTGTGCTGTTTGCACGAACAACCAGTTACTGATAAGTTTGATAACATTATGATATAAATATACGGAGGCATTCAAGATTTCTCCGCTTCGTGGGTCTACCCATGATGGTCCCATAGCATTCTCAATGCTTGATGGAGCATAGCGAACACATGAATATTTGATATTGTCCGGATCGAATTCCGGATCATCAGTCGGGAAATCTTTGGCTGCTACAACATCTTTGAATCCAATCTGCTCGAATAATTCATTCCATTGGGTGACTCCTTCCCGCAGATATGGTTTCCATTTTTCCGGAAAAGTGTTATCGATGTAGAAAACAATCTGTTTAGTGGGTTTCACTTTCTCACCACGTAGGTAGGCAGCAGTGTCAGACGGTTGTATATCCCATCGATTGGCATAGTAAACGGGTGCGGTCGTTTTAGCTCCTTCGCCTAGTTGTTCGCGTCCGGTAAAGAATACACCGATACGGTAATCTGCCATACGTGGACGGTAAGGCTTTTCTTTTAACAGCATGATGGAACGTGTCATTTCTGCGGTGAACGGGCGGTCTTTTATGAGTGATGTCCCTTGCGAATTGCTGACGGAGAATGTATATGACAGGCAACTTTTGATGGAAACGTTGTCTTTGAAAGCTTTTATTTGTGAGATATAAGAGCAGTCTGATTGATAATTCTCTGTGCGATTGTACATTCCATAAATTGAATTGCGATCGAATGGGCTCATTTTCTTGTTGTCACTTAAGAAAACACTGGTCATATCGAATACAATGGCGGTAGAGTCATTGTTGTATGCCTGAATTTTCTGATTACTGATAATTGCTCCCAAAGTGCTTTTGCGTAAAGCTTCATCGATTTGTGTGCTGCCTGTAATATAATCAGTGTTTACTTGGCGTAACTGTACATATGTTTTATTACGAGTAAACATAACATGGAGCAGATCGGTCGGTTTGGATCCGACTACCGCATTGCCATTGTCGGATATACTGGTAACTGTAGAACCGATAAGCATATCTTTATTGATTAAATCCACAGGAAGTTCAAAATAGACTTTTCCATCCAGCAAATGTAATGTTATCAGTCCTTTAGCCGTTTCATGTTTCTTTTTGAATAGTTTGTCGTATTCACTTTCTTTCTTCGCCGGAGTAGTTTGTTCCGTTTTTGCTTTCTTCTTTTTCCAGAAGAATGGAAATTTGCGTTGCGCATCGATAGTGGTAGCCGAAGCTACCACTAATACTGCAAGTAAGAGGATTTTTTTTCTCATGTTAGTTTATTTGGAATTTATATTAATAACCAATTGTTGTGACATCTAAAATTTTTCCAAAACCGTCATAGATAAGAGCTTTGGAAATATCCAAGTTTCCTGTACCAATTTGTGTCATTGGAACTACGTATACTTTTCCTTCATATGTATCTTTTTGAGTAGCAATTATTATAGCCTTATTATTTAGCTCAAGTTCAGGATAAACATGAGAATCACTGATAACAGAACTTTCATCATTGATATATTGTCCCTGTTGATATAATTTTGCAACTGTAATCTTTTCTCCAGATGTAGGAGTATATTTAGGAGATGTTTCAACAATAGCAGTACTACCGGCAAAATTTATGCAATAAATCCCGTCGTTTGTTGCAATATACATAATGGCTTCTTTATGTGCAAAGAAAATAGAAACTGCCTTCTCTATTAAAGCTTTTCCTGATGAAGGTATGTCATACTTCATTTTGGCAGATGCTAGAATCTCCGGTGCAGTTTCATACCAGTTCCACTCATCGTCATAATAACCTTCGGCTGCAACATAACGGCTAAAGGTATAGATAGCATATTCTCCAGATGTATCATCTTTTAAAAGAAAAGTTGGTGTTTTTCTATCTGTAGACATCCCTCCGGCTATTGCCGATTTATTTTTCATATCGCATGGATCAAATAAATTGTTTGCCACATAAGAATCTTGATAAGTTGGTGATACATAAGTTCCTTCATAAGATACAAATTTGCCTTTATCTTTATCAAGCCACATTCCAGTACAATATGGGTCTCCGGATGTATTACATGCTACTACTGCATTATTAATAGTGTATTGACTTGCAGCGGCATCAATCCAACCAAAGATATTCGAGTTAATAGCGTTAAAAGAGTATATTCCTTTATTAGTGTTCATGTAGAAAAAAGTTTGTGCCTTGAAGAAGTTGTAGACTTTTAAACCTTCTGGTTTGTAGGTTAAGATTTTGCCATCTTCTAAGTTTCCGTTTTCTTTAAATGATTCTGTGTCGAACCGGACGCAGCCATTATTTGTTATCGCCCAAACTTGATTGGTATGTGTACCAACATTGGCATATCCCATCATTTCGTATCTTAATCCTGTCATTAACCCTGTATATGGAGCTCCGTTGGCCTTTTCTAGAATATTACGAAAAATTCTTTCTTCTTTATTACCATAGTTTACTGTAAGGCTTTTATTTTCTATTAAAGTAAGATCTGATGTTTGATTATTGTTTGTTTCAGATATTAACAAACCATCTAAAAAAGAACTTTGTACATATACATTCCAATAATATTGGTATTGTAAGTCTTCTTTATTAGTCGTATCTGTTACTGTAAGGCGTAATGAGTAGGGAACATTGGCTATTGGCCTATTTATAATTTCATGTAACTCTGGCTCTGTACTGATGGATTGGTATTCTGCTTCATTCATATCAGCGATAATACTTAATTCCCATTCATATTTTAGTCCTTTTACATCAGTTTTTCCTCCTTGAGTTATAGTAGGGACTATATTCAATTCCTCCAAATAACCTATATAGATTGTTTTTTCGTCAGAAACTTCAATTTTGACTTCATCAATGGGATTAGTAGCGTATTCACTTTTATCATCATAACATGATGTGAACCATATTATCCCCATTATTATTGTTGATATATTTTTTATATTCATAATATTTTAAAATAAAGTTTGAAATTAGTAACTTCTAGCTTCTATAGGTTGTCCTTTTAGATCACCACCATCATGCGTAAGAGGACTGTCCGGATGAGCGATATTATAAGCTTTGATATAATCTCTTAGTTTGGCTGCATATCCTTTATATGATAGGTCTGATAAAATAAAATCATATCTTGGCAGGTATTTATATGATTTATATGTTCCGGGAGGATTATAATATCTTCCGTGAACATTAGGGTCATCCCAATCATCCCATCCTAACGCATCAACAATTGTCTTTAAGGCATTGGAACTGTAACATGCTTTGGTTCTGTCTATATATGATTTTTTCGAGGCTATCAACATGTTATATGTTTGAATATGTCGAACTACAGTAGGTTCTTCAATCGCACTATTCCACGACAGTCGGGCACGTAAATATGGTGAAGGACCAATAGGTAAACTTTTGGAGTTTTTTAATGTGAAATATAATTCGTATGTTGAGTTGGCTAGTTCTTCACTATTGTACAATTTGATACGAATGTATCCACTGTTCTTATTGGCGGGAATAAGGGATTCTAAAATCTCATAAGAAGCTGCAGGAGCCGTAGATTTTTCTTCAATAGTGTAATTGACTTCTCGATTAGCATTGGCTGGATTTCCTATTAGTGTGAGTGGCACTTCAAAAATTGTATATTCAGCAAATGGATCAGAGATGAAACTATAACTGTTATATAAGCATGAATCTTGGCTTGAGTAACCTAATTTGGAGTCATTGCTAAATCGTACAGCATCATGTTCACTATTATAGTATGGTATGTCACTTTTTTCACAACTAACATTACATATAAATGCTATTGCTAATAAAATAATATGCGTTAATATTTTTTTCATTGTTTATTTCCTTTCTTTTATTGCACCCGACCTGATTGGATTTCATAGGTAGGATATGGTAATACATATTGTTTATCTTCCATTATTTCTGAACGATAAGGAATTTCTGAGGCACCAGTACGTTTGTAATAATAAAACATTACACCTTCTGAGAGGAATTCTTTTCTGTACTCTTTCTTTATTTCATTTATGATTTGAGTTGCATCCAGATTCTTTAAATCTTCATATAATCCGCGTTTTTGACGTACATGATTTAAATACGTTATTGCTTTTTCTAAATTGGCTGGAGTTCCCGTTGCGCAACATTCAGCTGCAATGTAGTAAACTTCAGGTAAACGGATCATTGATATTTTATTTTTGTAGTATTGATTTATAGTGGAAGATTGGTAAACTTTTAATGGAACATATCCTAAACTTGAAGAAGTTAGGCTTTGGTCTAATAAAGTCGTAAAACGTACATCTGTAGTAGAATTTTCATAAACTTGATTGGCCGTTTCAGGTTCTATATACATTACTTCGGAATCGTTGTCAGTGTAATATGGCTTTATATAATTTTTTATCTTAGTATCTAGATTCTGTATGCTGAGACCAAATAACTGTTCTGCTGTTAGATTATAAGTGCTTGAGTTAATGGTTTCAGGTGTTAAAAATTTCAGAGTATAGATGTTTTGGTTATTTTCAGTCATATTAATATCATTTTCTGCAGCCTTTATCACTTCTTCTGCTGCGTCCAATGCTTTACTTTTATTACTATCACTTCCTTCCCATAATCTTACTCGGGATTCTAAAGCTTTCACTGCATAGTAATTAAGTCTAAGATTTCTTGTATTATAGAAACCATCAGTATTAACATTTGCATACTCTGAGAAATTATGTTTTTGAGTCACAGGATCGTATTCTCTTAGTAAATTGGCTGCATCGGTTAAGTCGTTTAAAATGAAACGTATCGCTTCATTTCCGGTAACTTGGGCCGGTGCTTCTTTTGAAATTTCTAATGCATACGGAATAGTGTATTTATTATTTAACTCAGAAGAACGTTGTTCCCAATTGCCATATCCGTATAATCGTAGTAGATCAAAATGCATGTAGGCACGAATAGCTAGCAATTCTCCTTTTATTACATGATAATTGATCGGGTCCATTATTGATTGTTTTTCATCAATATATTTTAGAGCTTCATTTGCGTTTGCTATTACATTATACGCTTTAGACCAGATTCCTTCGATGAAAGGGAGTAGATCTACACTATTATATGCGAATTTATGCAGGTCTAAAGGTATTGCATCAGAACCTGCATAAACTTGTGGATAAAACTGATGCCCCAATCTTTCTAATCCATACCATGATAGATTTTTTCCGTATAAATCGTCTTCGGCCATTGCGATGTAACACCCGATGAGAGACTGCTGAAATCCTATCTCTGTACTATAATGATCTTCTTCTCTGATTTCATCACTTGAAGTTACATCAAACCAGCTATTACATGATGTGAAGAAGAATGCTATTGATAATATGGTTACTATTTTCTTTTTCATAACTACATGATATTAAAATGTTCCTGTTAATGAGAATGATAAAGTTCTCGCAAACGGATAAGCGGTGCCTCTTTCAATTTTAATAGAAGAGAATGTATAAACGTCATTGAGATAAACTGCGCATCTCAGCCTTTGCATATGAAGTTTCTGATATATTGTTTTGGGGAATTCATAATACGCACTGATGGAAGATATGCTTAGTTCATTTCTATCTTGTATAAATCTGGTTGTCGGGCGGGTCATTTCTGTCGGATTTCCATATGCATCTATTGCATTTTTGTCGGACAAGCTTTTGTACTGTGACTGTTGGCCCGGAGTCTGCCATCTTCCTGTTAATACTCTACGATCAACATTATAATTCATATTGATGTTCTCTACTCTATTGACCAGTGTCTTGTTGTACATTTGGGCACCTGCTAAGAAACTTAATGTTGCATTAAGACCAATCCCTTTGTATTCGGCTGAAAAACCGGCAGTTCCTCTATATTTAGGAGTTTCATCACCTGCCGGTACTATATCGTTGGAATCGTAGATATAAGTATAAGAACCATCTTTTTTTATGTATATTTCATTACCGGTTTGTGGGTCGATACCAGCTGAAGGAACTGCCCAGATTGTATTCATAGAAAGTCCGTCTTCGTAAAGGGCTACTGGCGTGGAATTTGTCTTTTCGGTGGCTTGCTGTCGCATTTTCTCATTATATGATCTCATACTTTCCGAGAGATGAACAATCCTGTTTTTAGTATAAACCAGACTACCGTATAAATTGAAAAATCCCTCTTTGCCTTGCCAGGCTGTATAAGTTACTTTTGCTTCTATTCCTGAGTTACGCACTAATCCTAAATTGTCTTTTATAGAGTTAAAACCTGTTGAAGTAGGGATTGTGACATCTGTCAACATGTTTTTTACGTCTGCCGTGTAATAATCAAAGGATAAAGATAGACCGGCAATACGCATGTCTATTCCTATGTTATAATCTTTTTTTTGTTCCCACATTAAACCGTGATTAGGTAAGTTGTTCAAGTAAGCTCCGGAAAGTCCTTGATATGTGATACCTGCAAAATATTTATATGTACCAATAGCTGCATTGGTATTGAAATTCTGGTTACCGGTAAGTCCGATAGAACCACGTATCTTTAACTGTTCTATCCAGTCTTTATCTTTAAAGAACAGCTCATTATGAATATTCCAGCCTACCCCGAATGACCAACTATTAGCCCACCGCTTGTCTGAGCCATATAATGAAGACGCACTTTCTCTCATTGTGGCATCTACCAAATAACGATTGTCGTAATCATATGATGCTGAAAGTAAGAAGCTGGCTTCACGATTTATGGATGCGTAGCCTATTGGGGTACTATTTTCTGCGTATTGGCGAGCAAAAGTAATATCTGCTTTTTGATTATTAGCGAATCCTTCGGCTGTATGCTGGTATGCGGAATATTGATTTTCAGAAATAAAAAATCCGGCATTTCCAAATATTGTATGTTTTTTGAACGCTTTATTATAATTAATATTCAGGTCACTTGAAATAGAACTACTTTTGCCATTTTCCAAGATGTATTTACCACGTCGAGGAATTAATTCTGCTGTAGTATATGTGACAAATTCTGAATGATCTGCAGGGTAGAAACTGTCTGCTACATTCCGTTTCTGTGATACACCTATACGCAAGGTAGCTTTCCAATCTGGAGTAATAATCCATTCTGTATAAAAGTTGTTGATAAAAGATAGATAGCTTGATGTAAAACTAGTACCTATGGTTGTATCATATAATGGATTTGCTATATTTTTACCAATATATAATGAATTAGCTGTCGGAGATTCTGCATAGCGGAGAATTCTACCGTTTGTATCAGTTGCTTGCCAATAAGGATTCATTTTTACATAATCATTAAATGAACCATATGGGGAGTCACTGCTATTATTTGATATAACTGATAGTATATTTTTGAATAGAAATTTTTTGCGTCGGTAGGAGATATTTATATCACCGGAAATGTTTTTTCGATCAGAGCCTTTCATAACTCCAGTTACTTGGTTATAGGTAAGATTTAGTATTGCACGTAAACTTTGAGAATCACCAAGTTCTATACTTAAATTATGTTTATGCCCAATACCGGTACGGAGAGGTTTTGACATCCAGTAGGTATCCAATCCTTCAAGAGCTAATTTTTTACGACTGTTATAAAGAGCGGTTAGTCTTTCTTGATCTTGGGGAGAATTACTAGTATAGACACCTTCAACTCTTTCTACTTCTAATTTTTCTAATGCATTGCATAAATCATAACTAGTTAGGTCTGGCATTTCAAATGACAGGTTTCCATTATATTCAATGCGTGTTTCGTTACCAGATAAACGTTTTGTTTCGATAACAATAACCCCATTGGCGGCCTTTGAACCATATAGCGCTTTAGCGGAAGCATCCTTTAGAATCGTTAAACTTTCGATGCGGTTCATGTCCATATCCATAACAGTTTCAGCTGTTGTTTCAAATCCATCTAATATGAATAATGGTTGATTTGGTTGATTTTGATAGTTACTTTTTAGAGAGCTGGTTTCAGTTGTAGGGAAGCTTGATGTTCCACGCATCGACATTGTTGGAGTGGTGTTGGGGTCAGAACCCATGTTGAAATTATCTGCAATATATATAGTAGGATCCAGGTTTTTCAAGCTTTGGAACACATTCTGGTTTCCTACTCGCATTAAATCCTTGCTCGAAATTGTAGTAGCTGATCCTGTAAAGCTTTCTGCCTTACGGGTGTAAATACCGGTAACAACGACTTCATCCAATTTGGTGTCACTTTTTAAAGTAATATTTCTTCGTACATCATTCCGTCCACTGTTAATCATTATTTGTTGAGTAGACATTCCAATGTAAGAAAAGGTGATAGTACAGGCTGTGTTGAATGGTATCTCTATGTTATATTTACCGTTGTTGTCAGTTATGGCAAAACGTTGCAGATCACTAATAACAACATTAACACCAGGTAGAGGTTGCCCTTCTTCATCCGAAACGATACCTGTTGCTATACGCTTATTACTTTGCTGTTCTGTTTTGGAAATAGTAACAATATCCCTTTCCATACTGTAGGTAAGTCCAGTGCCATTAAGAACTGTGCGTAGTACATTATCCACTGTTCCATCTTTTACATGAATAGTGATCGGTTTTAGTGTTTTTGTCTGCTCCGTATTGTAGACAAAGCTCAATCCTGTTTGCTGCCTTAAAGCATCAAAAAACTCTTTGACAGTAACAGACTCCAGATTTAAAGTTACTTTTTTGCCACTTTCCGGGATGGCAAACATCATTGTCGGTAATAGTACTAGGGCTATTACCAGAGAAAGTATTCTAATCCTTTCTCTACATTTTACTCTTCTCATTCTTTCTTCTTGTTTAATTAGTAATTAATTGTCTGTGATTAATATCTCTCTGTCTTTGATATTTATTTGCAGATTTGTAGTACGTGCAATAGCTTTTAATATGGGAGTGATTGTGGCATAACGATCCATGTTTCCTGTGAATCGAAGTTGTTTTAGTTCGGGGGTACCAAAGGAAATATTAACATTATACCAATGTTCTAGAATCTCAACTATATTTTCCAAAGTGCGATTTTCAAAAATGAGTCGACCTTCATTCCATGCTACATAGGGAGTGAGGTCTACATCGTATATGGAGACATTATTCCCATTTTGTTCAATGTGTGCCAGTTGTCCTGGTTTAATAAACTGTTCTTGTGCACTTTCTTTGGAGACAATGCTGATGCTTCCCTTTACTAATGCAACTTCTGTTCGTTCAGGTATAAATGTATTGACATTAAATTCTGTACCATACTGTTTGATTGTTCCTTGATCAGTGATAACATAAAAAGGACGGCTATCTTTAGCTATTTTAAAATAGGCTTCTCCTTTTAGATAAACTATACGTTTGGTCTTACTGAATTTTACAGGATACCGTATTTCTGTATTATAATTGAGATGTACAGTTGTTCCATCCTCAAAGGTTACCCTAAATTCATTTCCTTGTTCGGTTGTTAAAGTATTGTTTTCTATAGTTTCGTTTTGTTTTGTATGGAGGGTGTCGTTTATATTAGGGGTTGTGGGATAGATAAGTGTACCATTTTGAGCTATGGCAGTTGTAGAATGATTCACTTTGACCGGTATTGGATATGTGGGGGTAAGTGATTGTTTATTGTTTTCCGCTAATATCAGTGTGGCTTTAGGAATTCCCGGTTGTATGGCATCTCCCAAAGTAAAATTATTCAAAGTTTCTACCTGCGGAGAAGTAGAAAAATACCATCCCCCTGTTATTATTAATATAGGTATTACTAAAATAGCAGCATATTTTAGGTAAGTTGAAATGATTGAGGGGCAATATTTCTTTTTGAACCTTTTCCAGGCAAGATGAGAATTGATATGTGAATAAGCTTCGTAACGTTCACGAAAAGCAATATTTGTGCATAGACGATTGAAAAACTCTTTTCGTTCTGGCGAACTCTTGGTCCAATCCTCAAGTTGTTTTCTTTCGGGAGCTGTAATATCGCCAAGGAGATATTTAGCGACTAATTCTTCTACGTTTAATTTACCCTTCATATATTTCTGTTGTCTTATTATTTGTTAATAAGACAACTTGGATATTGAAAAGAGGTACAAACTTTATAAAAAAGATTATTTTGATTAAGAAAAAAACTTGG
>OGIS01000600.1_pt1 | contig 18255 bp, 15 predicted proteins | sample 1571821 | NCBI WGS metagenome assembly OGIS01 (sample SAMEA2581965, study PRJEB24529) | metagenome | biome: Human gut stool | place: China | collected 2011
TTCAGGATTTCAGCCAGTTGGTGCGCGACTATGGCGATAAAGAAGCCAAAGTCGTAATGAACACCGTCGGCAATATTTTCTCCGGGCAGGTGGTGGGCGAGACCGCCAAGACGCTTTCGGAGCGGTTCGGAAAGGTGCTGCAAAAGCGGCAGTCCATATCCATCAACCGGCAGGATGTATCGACCTCCATCAACACGCAGATGGACAGCCTTATCCCGCCCAGCAAGATTTCGGGCTTGACACAGGGAATGTTCGTCGGTTCGGTGTCCGATAATTTCAATGAACGTATAGAGCAGAAGATTTTTCACTGTGAGATTGTCGTGGATGCCGAAAAGGTGAAACGCGAGGAGAAAGCCTACAAGAAGATACCCATCATTACCGACTTTACGGATGAGGACGGCAACGACCGCATGAAGGAAACGGTTCAGGAGAATTACAGGCGCATCAAGGAGGAAGTCAAGCAGATAGTCCGGGAGGAACTGGAACGGATTGCAAACGATGACAGCCTGAAACACCTTTTGCAGCAGAAGTAGCCGGACTGACGACAGCTATAAAAGCGGGCGGGACAAGTTTGATGCTTGTTCCGCCCATCGGTTTATGATTCTGGTTGTGTTTCCGATTTGAGCAACCTGTTAATGGTGGCTATCATATTGGTAAGCAGATAATTTTTCAATTCAACTTCATCTTTAAGGAGTATGCCGCATTCCTCATCGTAGGTTTCAATGATATGCTTTCTCAATCCGGAGAAACTTTCGGCGCATGGTATCTGCCGATGTTCCAGCCAGTATTCGGTTACGGCATCCGTGACAAGTCCTTTCAACAAGGCTTTCTCATCCTTGTCCAGATTCTTGAAACGTGTCGTTTCACGGGCTATCGGCATCGGCAAAATTTCCTCCGGCTTCTTGCCGCTCCGAAGGGCGGACATACACGTCTTGCAGATATGCTGCGCGTGTCCCTTGCCGGAAAACTTCTCGTTGGCTTTGTAATCGCCGCATATCCGGCAATAATGTCCCTGCCGTTGTTTCTTCTTTTTTGCCATATAGCCGCTATCGGTTCAACAATTCCTTCCCCTTGTCGGTCAGGCGGTATTTCTGCTTCGGGTGCTTGGGACTTTCAGGATAAATCGGTTCTACCAGTTCTTCCGTAATGGCGGCTTTCAGGTATTCCTTCGTAAAATACCTCCGGTTGTTCAATTGCAGTTTTTCCATCATTTCCGCAACCGAATATGTACCGTTACTCAATATCGCTATCAGGTTTCCCACTTGGGTGGTGCTTGGGTGGTGCTTGGGTGGTGCTTGGGTGGTGCTTGGGTGGTCTTGTCCTGCCACAATCCTTGTGTAATGGAATACAACCCATACAAAGCCACCGTCGGCATGAAACTCCGGGTCGGGAATGCCGACACGACGGCACTCGTCCACCATCAGCTTGATACCCCGTCCCCAACTTTCCAGTACCGTGCTTTTGTACAGGACGTTGGCTATGATGGGATTGTGCGGCTGTGAGTCATGCGGACTCAACAGACGCTCCATAGGCATGTCCGGCGGAAACGCCCCGCTGTTCGTGACTTCTATGCGGTCATCGTATATCGCTATGCTGACGGAACTTCCGGGATGATGGTAAAAACGGTGCGCATAGGCGTTGATACAGCACTCCCTCAATGCCTTATACGGTACGCTCAGTTCTTCTTCACGATACAATCCCTCTATTTTCCCGGAGAGGGACAGGTGCTTGAAGAAGAACGACATTGCCGCATCGAGCAGTTCAAAGATATTGCCTTGGACACGCTGGTTGTCCCAAAACTCTTCTTTAGTCGTACCTTTGAAACGCGCCAGCCGAAGCAGGCATTGAGGATAGCCATAGAATTTACGCCCGAACAGGACTGCCGCCGCATTGTTCAGTTTCCCGTTGTGCAGCAAGTCAAACTTTTCAAGGATAGTTGGAATGTCCTCCGTAATGGTATTTTCGGGTAGACGTCCACCCCTGATGCCCCCACGCACGGCTCCCATGATGGCATTTTCATCCAAATCCTCAATCTGAAGTTCCGGATTGGTCATTGCCTCCCATCCATAGATCCCTCCGCGCTGCATCAGAAGTTGGTTGTATATTTCCTGCGGCATGGCGGATGTGACACTCTCTATACGTTGATAGGCACGTCCTTTATAGGAGAACGGACGTATATAGCGTTGCTCTTCTACGGACAAGGCGATGATGCTCTTATTGGTGTCAGGAATACCAATGCAGGAAACGTCAATCGCCGCAAACGGTTCAATGCGCCGGATTGCCTCGGCAATATCCCGCTTCGTCTTGTCGCTCACCTCCTGACCGATAATCTTTCCTTTGTCATTCACTCCGAACAACACAGTGCCGCCCATACCGTTCAGAAAGGCGCACAGTGTCTCCATGCCGCGCTCCAGTTGCCCGGTGGTTTCCTTGAACTCCACCGTACCACTTTCTGCTCCGGCTATCAAATCTTTCACTATATCGAGGTCGTCTATCTTCATGTTCCAATCATTAACAAATGCAAATATACTGCTTTTGATTGACATTCAAGAATGTAATGAATAAAAACATAAGATAAAGGGTTGCATCGCGCAGCCCCTTATCCCAAACGATATTATAAAAACAACGATAAAGAGAGTTTTCTAGACTTATCTTCTCATGCGCTCCAGTTCCTCGTCACGACGTATCTTCTCATTCAGCTTTGCCTGCATCCTGTCGAGGAAATAAGTGCGGCTGGGATTCTTGCGCAACTTGATGGCGGAATAGTAGCGATAACACTCCTTTGTGTCAAGACCGAAAAATCCGTAGAGTGCTGGGGCAAGCTCTTTCAGGGGTGTCTCCCCGTTGTCGATGCAGCCCATCTCGTTCAAGCCGTAGATTAGCTCTACCAAGTCGAGCGTGTTGCCCGTCCATTGGAGAGTCGGAGTTACATCGGTCGTTTCTTCTTTCGGAGTGTGGGATGGATTGGATAGTGGTGGCACCGGGGTGTGGTTTTGCCGGACGTGTTCCTGCATCTTTCGGACAAAGGCGAGGGCTTTGCGCACATACAGGTCGGTATGGCTTTTCTCCGTTGCCATGTACTGCGTGCGGTGGTGCTGCAACTCGTTCTCCGCGTATGCCAGCGCAATGGCAGCATTGCTACGGTCAGCATATTCATAGCACAACGATATGACCACTTTCACAAAACCGTCGTAGGCGGTTTCCAGATTTTTGCCGTTCCCGGCTTCGTTTATCAGACCGAAAAACTCGGTTTCTGCCAATATGAGGTAGTTCATCTTCTTTTTCTGTTTGAGGGTTTTACACTTGGTTGTCAGTGTGCGCACATGTTAGGTAGTGCAAAAAGTTCTCCTGCAAACAGAAAAAGATGTGTGGATATTTATATGTAACTGACTTACAGTTAAATAAAACTCGAAAATAATTTTATGGTGGATTTCAAGCACCGCAAAAAGTGTCAATAAAATAGACAGATGACTATTTTATTGGCACGATAAGACCTTGAACTGTCTATATATCAGACACACGGTATCATCCTCTCGGCTTCTTTCGGTATGTCAGGCGTATCACATCATCGTCATACCCCTTGCTTTCGGCAAGCCGCCATTCCGCTTCCGGAAGGGCGGACTTGAACAAGTGCCTGCCCGTTCCGATAATGCGCGGCACAATATAAAGGATTATCTCGTCTATCACGTTCATACGCAGCAGCCCATTGGCGTATTCCGCGTTCTTTGCGGTCGCTTCCAGCAGGTAACAGGTATTTCCGCTTTTCTCCCGCCACTCTTGGAGTATGGAAATGGAGTAGTCGGGTGTCAGCCGGTACAAGGCATTGTCGCATATTTCCTCCATCCCGTAGTCTTCGGGACTTCGGAGCAGCCGTTTCCGTGGTTGAAGCTCCGTCAGGCATCCGTCTATCGAGAGGACGGCAAGTAATTGGACTTTCGCCATGATGTCTTTCTTTTTTATCGGTTATGGCGAGGCAAAAAAAGTAGCGTGCAGTTCACACTACTTTCAAGCGACGGCTCTGGTAAAGCCTTTTACGGAGAGTACGTGAATGCACGCTATGCGTAGGCATAGCATAAGCATCACGCAATCGTCTCCGTAGTGTCAATTTACCAGATTTTCGCTCGAAACGCCTTGCGGTCTTATGTCTATATCATCGGCGAGAGGTCAGTCCAATCGCCTGATTCTTTCTTGAATGCGAGTGCAAATATAATGAATTATCGGCATTTACACCCGTATTACGGTCAGTTTTCTTCATTCATTCCGTATTCTTTCAGATTTTTATACAGCGTCGCCCGGCTGATGCCCAACAGTTCCGCTGCCAGTTTCTTGTTGCCTTTCGCCTGCTTCAAGGCTCGCAGGATGCGTTCTTTTTCCTCTTCCTCGCTTCTCAATGTGAAACCCACGGGAGAGGCGGTTGGTTCACTGCCGAACTCCAAATCAGCCTCTGTTATCATGTCGCCCTCGGCTTGCAGCACTGCCGATTGTATTTTCTGCTTCAACTCCCGCACGTTGCCCGGCCACGCATGGGTGAGCAGGGCTTTCCGTGCGGATGCGTCAAAACCTTTGATGTCGCGTTCCAGTTCCTGATTGGCGATTTCACGGAAGAACTCCGCCAATGGCAGGATGTCTTCTTGGCTGTCGCGCAGGGGCGGTACGGTTATCACAAATTCCTGCAAGCGGTACAGTAAATCTTGTCGGAAGCGTTTTTCCCTTACAGCCTTTTCTAAATCTTCATTCGTTGCCGCCACAATCCGCACATCGGCGGTCTTGTCCTCCTTCGCGCCTATCGGACGGTAACGCCGTTCCTGTATGGCACGGAGCAGCATCTGTTGCGTTTCCATTGTCAGGTTGCCTACTTCGTCGAGGAGCAGCGTGCCTCCCTCGGCTTCCTGAAAGTAGCCTGCCCTGTTCGTGTCCGCCCCGGTGAATGCCCCTTTGACGTGTCCGAAGAATGCGGACTGCGCCAGTGTCGGGGACAGCGAACCGCAATCCACCGCCACGAAAGGCTTGTCCGCCCTTTTGCTCTGCGCATGGATATGTTGGGCTATATGCTCCTTGCCCGTGCCATTCTCGCCCAATATCAGCACACTCATCCGTGTGGCGGCGACAAGGCGCACCCGCTTCTTGATGTTCTGGTATGCCGCGCCTTGCCGGACGAATATCGGAACTTGCCGCTGTTTTCGTTTTTCCCATTCCTTCTGCAAGGAGCGGACGAGCGGTATCAGCTTGTCTTCTAGCAGCGGCTTTTGGATATAGTCTTTCGAACCGAGTTTCATGCTTTCCACCGCCGAGTGTATTTCGCCGTAGTTCGTCATGATGATGAACGGTTGCCGCATACCGTTGGCACGCATCCACCGCAACAGGTCTATGCTCTCGCCCTCGTCTAACCGAAGGTCGGCAAGCACGATGTCGTCTTCCTCCATCCCTGCCAGCAGTTTCTTGGCAGCATTGAGGCGGTATGCCTGCACGGTGCTGAACCCCACCTTCTTCAAGAGGTTGCAGACATAATCGTTATAGACGGGATTGTCCTCAATCACGAATATCCTCATTTCGTCTGCCTCCTTTCCTCGTTTGCCATGCGGATAATCGTTTCGCCTTGTTTCAATACGGTGTTTACAGCCGCCCTCAGTTCTACATCTGAACATTCCGTTTTCCGGTGCAACAGCCCGTGCAATACCCATAGCGGCTTGTCCGCACGGATTACCGCCCACGAGCTACGCAGACGGTGTACCCATTCGTCCAACCTCTTACGGTCGCTCCGTTCTCCGGCATCACTGACGGCTTGCATGTCCTTCTCCGTTTCGGTTATCAGTTTGTCGAGCATAGCCGCCTTGTCACCATACGCCAACAAGGAAGTTAGGTCGGGCATATCTTCCTTGTCGTTACCTACATGGGATGCAGAAAGGCCCTTTTCAGATACCGCCATCAGTTCCGACAGACCGAACGGCTTGAACAAGCAGGCGGCAAAGCCTTTTGCCAACAGTTCCTCTTCATCGCAGCTTTCCGAAGCGGTTGCCACTATAACGGGTATCTCTTGGCTGTTGCCTATATTAGACGAGCGTAGAAGTTCCAGTACCTCGAAGCCGTTTATCTCCGGCATCTTCAGGTCGGTTATCAGGAAATCGTAATGCCTTGTGCGCAGGGCTTCCATCATGTCGCCCACATCGTTGAACGTGTCGCAATGCACTCCGGCATTGCCATATATGTCCTTCATCATCGAAAGCACAATCTCGTTGTCATCCAGTGCGATGACGGAGTACGAATTTTGGGGATGGGCTTCGTTCGCCTCATCCGTTTCCTCCGATATGGCATCGGCAATCCTCATCGGTATTTTTACGCTGAAACGGCTGCCCTTGCCTTTCTCGCTCTCCACGCAGATAGTACCGCCCAGCATATCCACGATATGCTTCACGATGGACAACCCCAGACCGAAACCGTCCTGTGTGGCGGCATTGGAGAGCCGCTCGAATGCACCGAAAATACGTTGCTGTTCTTCTTCGCTCATACCACTGCCGGTATCCTCCACGATAATTGAAAGTACATCATTGCTATGACACAGTTTCAGTGACACGCTCCCCACTTGCGTGAACTTTACGGCATTGCCCAGCAGGTTGCCGCCAATCTGCATAATACGTTCTCGGTCGCCCTTCAGGATAATGTCGGTTGCACATTCCACCGTCAGTTGCAGGTCTTTCGCCTCTGCCAATGGCGTAAATTCCGCTTTCAGGCTGTCCGCCACGTCTTGCAGACGGAACGGAGCTATGTCCGGTTGCTCTTTTCCGCTATCCAAACGGAAAAAGTCGAGCAGCGTGTTCAGCATGGTTATCATTCTGCCGGATGCCAGCCGTATGTTTCCCGAATAACGTTCCGCCTGCGCAACGTTTTTTTCGTTGGCTATCAGTTCCGCATAACCATGTATGGCGGTCAGTGGTGTGCGCAGTTCATGGGTAATGGTGTGCATCGCTTTCTTGCGAGAAGAAATCAGTTCCCTGTTCTGCATATCCGATTCATGGAGTTGTCTTATCAAAGTAACGGTCTTTACCTTATACCGCCTCATGCGGCGTATGTCACGATGGATAATAATGTACGACACAATCAAAAGAAGGAACATGAAGCCCGTAAGTCCTCCGATTTGCAGGAACGAACGTTCACGCATGGCGGTTATCTCCGCCTCGCGCTTTTGCAAGTCTTCTTGTACTTTCCTGTCCATTTGCCCGATAAGCGATTGCAGTTGTCGGTTCAGTTCGCTGTTGCGCATGGCGAGGCTGTCTGCGTGAGCCGACAAGCGGCGGCTTTGCGCTTGTTGCAGTGCAATCTCCTTGCGGTTCAACGCATGGAGCATATTGGTTGTGGCGGTCGGTTTTTGCTTTTCTTTCTTGCCGAACAAGCCTAAGAAACCTTTTCGTTTCGGCTTCTGTGGCTGTTCCTGTGCGCTCCTTGCGGCAATGACCGGCACACGTTCGGCAATTTTTCGGTTCAAACTTTCCTGTTCGTCCAACACCTCCACGATGCTGCGAAGCAATGCTTCCTTGTTTCCCAACAAATGACACACGCTGTCTATCCGCTCCGCAGGATAAACCACTTTGAAACGGCACAGCAGACTATCCACTGCCATGCGCCGGACGTGGTAATGATACATATCCTCACGTTTCCATTCCAACACGCTTTCCCCAAAGAGAGAAAGCCCGGTCATTTCTCCGTAAACATGATGCACCTCCTGACGGAAAGCGTTTATCCGCTTATTCTCTGCTTCCAATGTTTCAAGCGCCCTCCATTCATAAAACCACAGGAACATGATGCCACCTGCCAAAAGGCACATCAGCAGGTAGCCTGTAGCAATCAGCGTATGTATAATTTGCGTTTTGTTCCTCATCTGATTCATGTTGTTTGAAAAAACGAGGCTAATGAATATCAGAAGCCTCGTCAGGTAAAGAAATTAAATTAACGGACTCCCCTAAAATCACTTTCCGGGAAGCCCTTAGGTATGAATATGATAGAGTAAAAAATGGATCCGTCAAATTTACGTTGTCGGCAAACCGGATATTTCTCCCGTTTTCTCAAAAGCATACGCCGACACGCAGGCCGAGGGCGTTCCTGCCGTCCTGCGAACAGCCGGGCATGTCGGTCTTGTTGGTGGCGTAGCTATAATAGGCAGCGACATGGAATCCCAGACGGCAAGTCGGCACAGGGTGGATGTACATGCCCAACTCCGGCGAGGCGTAAAAGCCCCAAGGCTCCTCGCGCCACCGATACAGGTCGTTGTATGTGGAGTTGCGCTGGTACATGGCTCCTGCCTTCACCCCTATATAAGGTCTTACATATCCTTTGTTTGCAAGATTGTAGGCTACTGAAGCACCAAACGGGAGTTGAAAAGCAGACTCTTGTCGGTCGGTGTTCAGCGAAGCCGTGCGGTCGAGGCTGATGGTCTGACGTTCCACATAGCGGTGATTGGTGTGGAAGTTGAGGAACAGTCCTATGGACCATTGCGGACGTATGTCATACTTCCCCTCGAAATTCATTCCCCAGCCGCTTGCCTTGTCTGCAAAATCGCAACTTACGGGAAAATTCATCTGCCAGTCAATGTTGAGGTGCAGTCTGTCCCAATTGTTTCGCTTTCCCGGTTCTTCTTTTGGGTCGTGCGCCTCTGTTCTTGTCCTTTGGGCATATCTTTGGTTTTGCAAATGCCAACGGTACTCCAAAAGTCCCCAATCTTGTGCCCCTGCCGTAAGACAGGAGAGGAACAGCAATATACCGCAAAGAATGTATCTGGTTGGATGAGTATTTGTTATTCTTGTCTTCATAATTTCTCCTCCTTTATTATTGGTTTGACAATAGGTATGGCGACTGTGCGAACGCTTGCTCGATGGCACGAAGCGTCAGCTGCATGTTGATACGCGAATTTCCGTATTGCAGTCCTTCGGCAGCAGCGTACCACACGACGGGCAGGCTGTGACGGTTGTCACGGTCGCCGGATTCCGTCAGATCCACCATCTCAATAATCAGCGTACCGGTATCATAGCTGTAAATCATGGGATAAGGATAGTACCATCCGCTCCAATAGGGACCCCAGAAGCCATAGTCCCACCATCCATAATAGGAAATGACGTATGACTGTTCCAGATAAGTGACTTGAAGTCCGATGTCCGCATTGTCCTTGTCATGGGTTTGCACGTAGCCCCGGCTATCCATTCCGTATGCTATCTCATCGAGGATAATATCGGCGCTCTCTCCCTCCCATTCTCTTGACGAGAGGGAACTGCCCGGCAACAGGATGTATTCCGGCAAATAGTAGGTTGAAAACTCTCCGAATCTGGTATCGCTGTCATAGTCCGTATAGACGGTGTAGTCGCTGTCCAGTTCGTCCCAGTCAGGGTCTTTCTCACAGGAAACGGCAAGTAGTGCCGTCAACACCAATGGTATAAATCTAAAAATCTTTCTCATCTTTCTATATTTTTATAGGGTTCATTTATTGGCTCTTTTCTTTCAACAAGCGCCTGTCCGAATTCGATGCCTGCGGACATGGAATGGCGCGGAATCGTGGCAGACGCAGCGTGTCACCCTCCATTCCTACGGAACGGGTTGGGGTAGTGCTGCCGGCCTTGGGACCCGGTATCAAGGGACTGTAGTTCAGCACGTGCCGCACCCGCGCACGCTGTTCGTCAGAGAACTCGTCCGACAGGCTGTAAGCGTAATCCAATATGTTGGACGAGATGAATTCCTCTCCTTCGCAGTTGCACCGTTGCGAAAGGTATTCCAGCGTGTACTCCTCGCGATAATCGAGTGCGTCAAGCCACCGGTCGTATTCCTCCTTGTTGTAGGTGGGAGTGTCCGTGCAATAGTCGGAATCCACGCAGTCGTCAATAGTCCCATAGTCATCCTCCGAAAAGGTATGATACAGCCCCAAATAATGTCCCAGCTCGTGGGCAAGCGTTGTGATGGCGTCATTGGGATTGTACAGGAATGTACCCACATACAGGTAATCGCTGTTGACTGACACACAATAGATGTAGTCAAGCTGCGAGGCGCGTATCGTTGCGCTGTTCACTTCGTCCAGCCCCTCCAACGGATGCTCCGCCGTGGTCACCGGGAAGTGCGATATACCCAGCACGCCTTTTTCAAGGAACGGGTACACATAGATGTTGATAACCTTGTTCGGGTCTTCCATCATTTCGTAATAGCGGCTTCCCTTCGGGCTTTCCATCAACAGGGTGCAGCTTATACTTGGCTTGTCGCTGTACGCATACTTTATCCTGCTGATGAAGAACTTAAGGTTCATGCCGTTCTTCCTGTAAAGGCTGTTCACGGAGTCGATGATGTCTTCCAACCGGCTCTCCGCGATGGGCTTCGACGCGGGTGTCTCTATCACATGGATGCTCAACGGCAGCTCGTAGCAGTAGCTGCTTAGGTCTTGCGGCTCCGGGTCTTTGTCCGAGCGGTCATTCGCTCCGTCAGGGGGTGGCGGATTGTTGCCACGATAAGGTCCGTCCGATTCGTCGCAGCCGCATATCGCAAGCAGGACGAAGAATAGATAACAGATATATTTCTTCATTGTGAATAATTTATTGTTCAATTAGTTATGTAATATTCTATATCAATCATCTTGATGTGAATTATGGCGAAAGCCACCATTCTCATGTGATTTCTTTGCATTACACATGAGGCAAGAATCATAAAAGTCCCGCTTTGCCGCTATCCTTGTCTTCCCGAAGTGCCACTTTGTGAGGGTCGAAGTGGCACTTTGGCATCCTCGAAGTGGCACTTTGACCATCCCTCTCATTATAATATAAGAATTCCATACCCGGATGGCTCTTTATGCGCACTCCATATTCTTTACGGAAATATAATGGCGACATACCGCTCCGAGCCTTGAAGAACTTGCCGAAAAAAGAAACGTTCGTGAAATTAAGATCATAGGCAATTTCCTTGATGGAAGATTGCGAGTAAAGAAGCCGGCGTATTATTTCATTGACCACCTTATTGTTTATCCATACGGTCGCTGTTTTCCCGCTTGTCTGCTTTATTACCGTTGTCAGATATTTGGGTGATATGCATAATTCCGAAGCATAAAATTTCACACTCCGTTCATGCATAAAATGCTCCGACAACAATTCTATAAATTTGTCAAAAAGTTCTTCTGCGCGGATTCTGTATTTTCTCCTATTGTTATTGTTGGCAACGGACAGGACGAGCTGTTTCTCCTTCAGCAGCATCCCTATCATGGATGACAGCTCCACAAAGCTCAATCCGCTGATATTCATCAGCTCATCAAAAGATGTATGACCGCCGCTTTGCTGGATAGCCGCCATAATGCAATTTCTTATTGATTCGTTCCGGTTCATTCGCTTCTCCTATAATTAAAGTGATTGGATTTATATTCAACTTATTCGGTAGCAAAGGTATAGCGGTCTATTGGATTTTTATGCGACAATAACGACGGAGTATTATGCAAGAAGTTTGTTTTTGATGTGAAACGAAAGAATAAGCCGACATATCATTTCCTTATATATTAAGGAATACCCAGATGATAATAAAGATAAAGCCGACATAACCTTGATGGAATGTCGGCTTTACTATATGGTATGGAGTATCAACTAATGCTGTCTGTATTCAGTGGGAGATATGCCCGTATATTTTTTGAAATATCTCCCGAATGATGCCTGTTCCGGAAAGTGCAGCTTTTCAGCAATTTCCTTTATGCTCATCTTCGGGTTGTCAAGCAGCCGCTTGGCTTCAATAATCGTGAACATAGCTATCCATTGTAAGGGAGTGCGTCCGGACTTGGCGTGTATCTGCGTGGCAAAGTGGCGTGGAGTGATATACTGCGACTCGGCGTAGAAAGCCACATCCCGGTGTGTCTTGAAATGTTCGTTCAGGTCAGTCATAAACTGTTGCAGCATTTTGTCCTTGCGGCTTTGCCGTCCCTGTGGCACTGACATCTTCTCCATGTAGGCACTCACTACCTCGTAACAAAGGACTTGTGAAAACGCATAAATCACCTGTTCTTTCAGTTCCATTTGTACATTCGCCCGGCTCTCAATGCAGCCCACGACCTCCTCTATGCGCCTTATCTGCCCTACATCGAGCGACACCAACGGATGGAAGCGCATGTGAATATAACTAATGCTGTCTGACGCGGAATGAATGGATGACATTACGGAATTGAAGTCGGCAATGCCGGCAATACCCACAAAGTCATTGCTGGTATTCAGGTTCATTGTTTCCGAGAATGCCGGATAGATGTACAGGTCGCCACTTTGTATGTCGTACATGTTTCCATCCATCTGCAGGGACATTTTCCCTTTCTTGCAGAGCAGGAATCCATTGTTCCCGCTCCGCATTCTCTCAAACTGCTGTATATTTTTCCAGTCAAGATGGAAAATTTCAGGAAAGATATTTTTCATACTCATATTTACGTGTCTTTTACGCAAAGTTACATGGTTTACGCAACAATGCCTAATGATTTGATTGATAAATGCGAAAAACCGAACATATTGCATAATCAACAATCCATTTAGCCAAACGACTTATCGCAGAAATGCAATAATTTTGCGACCAAATCATAAACAGGATTAGTGTATAATTTTGAGTTAATATGAATATCAACAGAACATGTGGCAAATTCCTACTGTGTATCATGTCGGTTTTTGCCGTATCGTGCGATAAGAAAGCCGATAAGAATGAGTCCGACACCGTAATACCCGTCACCACGGAGACGGTCACGGATGTGGATACGGGGGACGGCTTTGTGGTCAGTGGCAACGTGGAAGGGCGGAAGACGGTCAATATGGGCTTCCTCGTGTCCGGGAGAATAGCCGACATAAAAGGCGAGGAAGGAAGCCTTGTCAGCAAGGGTGCGTTGATAGCCACGCTTGACCCCACGAACTATGCCATCGCCAAGGAGTTGGCGGACGTGCAGGTGTCGCAGGCCGCCGACGAGTTCAAGCGTCTGAAGCTCATGCACGACCGCAAGAGCGTAAGCGAGAGTGATTTCAACAAGAGCCGCTTCGCATTAGACGGCGCAAAGGCGCAGCAGAAACTGCGGGCCAAGGATTTGGCGGACACGAAGCTGTACGCCGAAATCGGCGGAATACTTTTGAAGAAAAGAGCCGAAGAGGGAGAGATTGTCAGCGGCGGCACACCCATACTGACCATTGCCGACATCAGCCGCGTCAAGGTTTGCGCCTACATACCCGAAAACAGGCTCAAGGAAGTAAAGATTGGACAGGAGGTAAAAGTGCGTATTGATGCAATAGACAAAGAGCAGACGGGAACAGTCAAGGAAGTGGGAGGCGTGGCTGACCCCGCCACACGCTCCTTTACCATAAAAACCGAGTTGGATAATCCCGGTCTGTCCATCCGTCCGGGTATGATAGCCGAGGTGTCATTTGCCCCGACCGATGGCGCGAAGATATTGGCTATCCGTTCTACCTCGTTGTTGCATACTCCCGACGGCATCCCATACGTGTACGTGATTGACCCTAAGACAAACCGTGCCTATCGCCGCAACGTTTCCGTGGGCAGTCTTCGCGGCGAATACATAGAGATTGTTTCGGGATTGCGTCAAGGTGAGATTGTAGCTGCCGGCGGAAAGCAGAAACTTTCCAATGGAAGCATAGTGTCCATCTCTAAATAAGCTGAAGTATGAACATTATAGAGAAATCGCTGAAATACAGGCAAGTCACCCTATCGGTACTTGCCGTGCTGTTTGTCTTCGGTGTATATTCGCTCTTCCGTATGCCGAGGCGTGAAGACCCAAAAATCTCCATACCCCAAGGACTGGTCGTTGCCTATTATCCCGGAGCAACACCGGAACAAGTGGAGCGGCAAGTGACCCGCCACATAGAGGAATGCCTTTTCAAATTTGAGGAGGTGAAGAAGGAGAAGACCACCTCCTCGTCTGAAAACGGAAAGGTGGTCATCACCGTGGAGCTGAATGAGGACGTGGAAGACAAGGACGTGTTCTGGAACAAGCTGCGCCACCAGTTGCTCATCCTGAAGCAGCAGGAACTGCCGGATAATGTCGTCGGACCGATTGTCAATTCCGAGTTCGGCGACACGGAAGCCCTCATCGTGGGCATATCCGGCGACGGCGTGCCCCACGACCAGCTGAAGCAGTACGCCCGGAAGTTGGAGGACGAGTTGCGCACCATACCGTCGGTGTCGAAAGTCAAGCGTGACGGCGAGCAGGACGAGCAGATAGGCGTCTATTTCGATGCGGCACGCATGGCACGCTATGGCATAACGATGAGTGGGGTGGCAAAAGTGTTGCAGTCGCAGAACGGGGTATATCCGGGCGGAAACCTTAAAGTGGACGCTACCGACATGTCGCTGCATACCGACGGCTCATACGCCTCGCTTGACGAGCTTGCCAACCAGATTGTGGGCACGTCGAAACAGGGTTCCGACATACGTCTCAGGGACATCGCCGACCTGAAACGGGAGTTCCCCGAAGCGGATAGCAAGGTGAAGGTAGGCTCGGAGGATGCCGTCATCGTGAGCATCGAGTCGCAGGCCGGCAAGAACATCGTCGATTTCGGCGAGGAGGTAAACCAAAAGATAGAGGAGTTCAAAAAGCACATTCCCTCGTCCGTGCATCTGACGTTCATCTCCAACCAGCCGGAGATTGTGCAGACCAACGTGTCGCACTTCATCGTGGAGTTCTTCATCGCCATTGCTGCGGTCATCCTCATCATCATCCTCATGCTGCCGCTGCGCATAGCGGTGGTGGCGGCTATGGCAATCCCCATGACGGTGGCCCTCACGCTCGGCGTGATGAACATAGCGGGTATAGAGCTGCAACAGGTGTCGTTGGCTGGACTGATTACGGTGCTGGGGCTTGTGGTGGACGATGCCATCGTGGTGGCGGACAATTACGTGGAGCTGCTCGACAACGGCGAGAGCCGGTGGAACGCCGCATGGAAAAGTGCCAGCGAGCTGGTGGTTCCCATACTCGTGGCGACGCTCACCATCATCTTCGCCTTCATGCCCATGACGATACTGACGGGTGCGGTGGGCGAGTTCATCGAGACATTGCCCCTCACGGTCTCCATCGCCTTGGGTTCATCGTTCTTCGTCGCCATGTTGCTCACGCCGTTCCTGTGCCTGACGTTCGTAAAGAAAGGTCTGCATGACCCTTCCGCAAAGAAGCAGACGGAAGGAAAGGAGCGGCAGAGCGTGCTCGACAGGATACAGTTGCGCTACAACAATGCGCTGTCGTGGTGCATCGCCCACAAGCGGGCAACGCTGATAATGGGAGCCTTGCCCATACTGTTTGCCCTTGCGCTCTACAAGTTCGGCATACGGCAGAAGTTCTTCCCGTCCGCCGAGCGCAACCAGTTCGTCATAGAGCTGTGGATGCCCACGGGCACACGCCTTGAAGCGACGGAAGAGGCGGCGGCGAGGCTGGCGTCCCTGTTGGACGGCGACAAACGGGTGGTCAACCATACCACGTTTGTCGGCACTTCCGCACCACGGTTCTACTATAACCTGTCGCCCGAATTTCCCACACCGAACTTCGCACAGATAGTCATCAACACCACCGACAACGAGACCACGCTCGAACTTGCCGAGGAACTGAAACGTGAGGTGGATGCCGCCGTGCCCGAAGGCCGTCCGAAAGTGCGCCTGATGGAGCAAGGCAAGCCGCTGAAGGCGCAGGTGGAGGTCAGGATATGGGGCGAGGACATCGACAAGCTGAAAGAAATAGGTTGCAGCGTGGACTCCATATTGCGTACCACTCCGGGCAGCGCACACGTGGGCGACAATTTCCACGAGGACTACTATGCCCTCGACATACGCATGAAGCCGGAGGCGCAACGGCTCGGATTCACCACGGAATCGGTTGCCCTTGAACTGTACGCAGGCTTCACGGGTGCTCCCATAACATACATACGGGAGGGCGACAACAACGTGGCGGTACGTGCCCGGCTGAAGGAGGAGAAGCGCAGTGCCACGAGCGACATATCCCGGAGTTATCTCACCTCGCCCGTCACGGGACAATCAGTGCCGTTAGAACAGATAGCCACTGTCGTGCCTGTATGGAAGAACGGACGCATCATGCACCGCAACGGCATCAGGGTACTGACGGTAGAGAGTGAGTCTGACGGAGATGTGCTGGCATCGGAAATACTCAATGAAATAAAACCTCAGATAAGCAGTTTGAAACTGCCGGAGGGCTACCGTATCACATACGGTGGTGAGGACGAGAACCAGCGGGAGACATTCGCCGAGATGGTTGTGGCTCTGGGTATCGGTCTGTTGCTCATCTCGTTCATCCTGTTGTTCCAGTTCCGCGAAGTGAAGGAGGCTCTTGTCATCCTGCTCACCATACCGTTGAGCGTTTTCGGGGCGATGCTCGGCCTTTTCGTCACGGGCAACAACTTCGGGTTTACGGCCTTCGTGGGCGTGATATGCCTGTCGGGTATCGTGGTACGCAACTCAATCATACTCATCGACCACATACACGAACTTGCCAACAAGCACGGCATGGACTGGCGCACCGCTACCATAGAGAGCGGCAAACGCCGTCTGCGCCCCATATTCCTAACGGCAATGGCGGCTGCCTTCGGTGTGATACCGATGATCATGTCGGGGTCGCCCATGTGGAGCCCGTTGGCAAGCATCATCGCCTTCGGAGTGGTGTGGAGCATGGTGATAGCCCTTCTCGTCGTGCCGGTTGTGTATCTGATGTGGGTCGTGCCGGGAAAGATGAAAGCTAATGAACAACAATAATCCTGTGACAGAATGAAACGAATATTATATACAATACTATTGGCCGGTATGACGGCTTTCGCCGGTGCCGCAGTTCCGGCAGGACAGGAAGCGGACAGCCTTTCGCTCGATGATATTGTGCTGAAAGCCTTGGACAATAACAACATGCTCAGGGCAAGCAAGCTGAAGGAAGAGGAAATGCGCCAGAAGGTGAAGGAGGCGGAGGTCAAGTATTATCCCTCAATCAATCTCAATTCCATGTACACCTATCGGTTCAACATGGGTTCTCTTTCATACCCGGAGGGTGCGCTCGGCACGTTTGAACTGCCTAACGGCGCAATTTCCTTTCCGCAGGAGCCTGTCTATTACGAGATAGGCAAGCACAACACCGTGATGGCGGGGGCTTCGCTCTATCAGCCCCTGTCGCAGCTGCCCAAGATACGGACAGGGGTGAAGATAGCCGCCTTGGACGAGGATTTGGCGAATCTGGAATACACGAAAAGCGAGCTTCAGGTCATCAATGGCGTGGAGCGCCTTTTCTACGGCATACTGGCCGTCAGGAAACGAAAGGAAGAAACGGAAAAGAAAATAGAGCTTATAGAGCGCAGATTGTATGATACGCAAAGCGCGTTGCTGTCAGGAAAGATGGTGGATGCCGGCGTGCTTGGCATGGAAGCGGACTTGTCTGGAAAGCGGCAAGAGCTGTTGGAACTCAGCAATGAGGAGTGCGACTACATAGCCGAGCTGAAGAAGCTCACCGGTGCCGATTTCAGCAATGTCCCGTTCAGTGACCAACTTTTTGCCAACGAGGACATCGCGCCAGCGCAGGATTATATCGACGCAGCGGCAGAAAACAATGTAGACTTGAAAATCAGTGCCATGCAAGTGGAGAAAAGCCAAAAAGGAATTGAGGTCGCCAAGCAAAGCTACTTGCCAGACATCGGTCTGATGGCGGGATACAACTATCAGAACAGCATAAAAATCCTCTCCGACCATAATCCCTACATCGGGGTCAGCTTCAAGTGGAACATTCAGGACGTATTCAGCAACAGCAAGGTCATGAAGCAGCGGAAACTGAAATACGGGCAGGCACAGGAAAATGCCGAGTATATGCGTAGAAGCGTGGAGGCGGAGGTGGAGAAGGCTTACCGGAAGATGCAGGAAGCCAAACGCCTGATAGGTGTGGCGGAGCAGACCGTGGGTTTCCGCCGCCGCAATCTGGAAATGGAGTACGACAAGCGTGATGCCGGTCTGAACACGCAGACTGACGTTCTCGAATTTGAAGCAGAGTTTGCCAAGGCGGAAGCGGACTTCTATGCCGCCAAGCAAAGCTACATGATTGCCCAGGCAGATATGCGGATGCTGACAGCCGCTACGACTGTCAGACGGTGAGGAAGGGCTGCGCCAGTATATAGTAAGAACTACCCGTTGGCGGAATTAAATTAATAAAAGATTTATGAATAAAAAGTTGTGCATATTGTTGATATTTAATAAATTAAAGGTGACCAAACTTTTAATAGACAAATATCGTATGCACAACTTATA
>OGIS01000608.1_pt1 | contig 18083 bp, 17 predicted proteins | sample 1571821 | NCBI WGS metagenome assembly OGIS01 (sample SAMEA2581965, study PRJEB24529) | metagenome | biome: Human gut stool | place: China | collected 2011
GAGATGGGGTAAAACACACTGGAAATTCACAAATAACGTATCATCGTTACTCCGAGCGCTCTGTAACTTTGGCACCCGCCCAGGCTGCGATCAAGAACCCCGCAAGTAATCGCGTGAGGGCTTGAGAAAGCACCAATAAAGTATATGACCGCCCCGGTTTCTGTGATAGGAAACCGGGGTGGTTTTTGTGTGGGTTGAAAAATTACGAATGACTGAGTATAATAAAACTACGAGTTCAAAGTTTGCTCTAGCGGGAAAAGAGGTCTGTATGGCAAAGTTTGTACCATTTATCATAAAAACAGACGGCAGTCAGAATATCAGTGTGAAAATCGTGCGCATGAAAAAGTCTGATGCGGTACAGACTGAAAAAGAACCCGTCTGGCAAACAAGCTGGTTGTCAGATTATATTCAGGATAATGCCTTTGAAAAGTATGCCTTAAAGACGAGTAATGGCGAATTGGTTGCGCTGGCTGCATACGAAATATTGGAAAATGACGTGATGGTTCATATTACCTACATTGAGAGCCAGCCGGAAAGCAATCCGACAATTGTCGGGCATTCTAAAAAGTATCAGGGCATTGGCCGGGTGTTGATTGCGTACGGAATCAAGCTGTCGATTGACCATGAATGCGGCGGGACGGTCACGTTCGAGGCAAAGGTTCCGGAGCTGGCAGAGCATTATGTCCGGGACTATGGAGCTTGTCCATTGCCGAGTTTTGGTGGAGCACCGCGTTATGAACTTTCTGGTGAGGCGGCGATGAACATCTTTGTAACTTACTTGAAATGAGGTGCGTTTGATGAGTGCAAAAGAATATTTTCAGCGTGATGCAGAGCGAGAGACATTTTATCGCACATTTTATCAAATTTGCAGACGCTTTAATGTCACATGGTCAACAGCAACGCCGGAAGTCCGAGCTTTTATTGAGGAAGTTACCCGTGTGACTTATGAACGGGAAAAAGCAAAGCGTAACGGAGTTTCTCTTAGTACAGTGAAGCCGTTCTTTGGAGATACAGCGTGTTAAAGAAACGCATATCACTGTTGCGAACGCTCTGTAATTTTGGCACCCGCCCAGGCTGCTATTAAAAAACCGAGAACATAAGAATTTTGCGGCGAATTATCGTTAAAAGCCAAGCATACAATAAGGCTCACCGTCAGTTTTGGCGGTGAGCCTTATTGTATATCTAAAACCACACAAAATTCCAGAAGAGCCTATCCGATAATTCGTTGGCAACTGATAATGTCTATCTTGTGCGTTGGATGCATGGCCAAGAATAGAGGGCTATGCCCGCATATGAAAAACCACCAGCTCGGCTGGTGGATGTTTGTTTGCAGGGGGAAGCGGCGTTACCGCAGATCCCGCAGCCGGGAGGCGGGGAGATGCGTCTTCAGGCAGTCCCACACCGCGTCCCGCTCCTCGCCGTTGACAAGGTAGGCCTGGGTCTGCTGGACGTAAAGGTACACGGCGTCCGGGGTGCGGTAGGCCACGTGAAGGTCCTGCCATGGGTACTGGTGGCTGGGCTGGGGCTTGTCTTGTTCCCCGGCCATCCAGACGGAAAGGCCTGCATCGTCCAGCTGGAGACGGTAGAAGGGCCGGGGGAGGCCCAGCTTCTGGATGGTGGTGCGCAGGTCCCGGAAGAAGGTGTAAAAGTACACTGCCGGGAGCCCCAGCGCCACCATGGCCAGCACTACCGCCAGCAGGGAAGCCCCCTCCCGCACTCCCACCTGCGACAGGCAGATGCCGGAGGACCCCAGCAGGATGGCGGCGAACAACAGGGGCCGCTGCCAGCGCTTTTGGTGGTGGAACAGGTCGAAGGAACGGAATTTCTGGAACGATTCGGCGTCCATGGTGACAGAGGTCGTAATGGGCTGCGACATAGACAAGCATCTCCTTTTTTAGTCATAGTACCATATTCTTTTTCGGCAGGCAAGGGAAATCTTGCACAAATGGCCCAAAACGTGGTAGAATAAAAACATCTATGGGGCAAAAAACAAGCCGGGGAGGGGAAAACCTTGCATCGACAAAGTACGCTGAAGCAGAGGATGGTGCTGTGTCTGACGGCATTTTTTGCCGCGCTGGCGGCTCAGATCGTTCTGAGCTTTTACCAGTCCGGCACGGTGCTGCGGGAGCTGGACGACCAGATGGGCAACTTCAATGCCATCAGTCGCTTTCAGAACGGGGTGGAGCGCAGCCTTACAGCGCTGGATGACTACCGCTGGGAGTACGGCGACACCGATGCGCTGCTGGCAGAGCTGGACAGTGCTTTTTCCGTTACCAATGCGTGGCTGTGGCGCATCAACGGCAGCCTGGACACGGTGAGTGAGGAGCAGTACCTGCTGTACAGTGCTGTCTGCACCACCTATGACAGCTACACCGCCCTTGTGGAGGAGCTGCGGGCTGAGATCGCCGCCGGGCAGGACGCTGCGGCGGCCCAGCTCTACTACGAAAAAGTCTCGCCCTGCGGCAGCTATCTGCGGCAGTACGCCCAGCAGCTGCTGAACACCGCCATCTCCGACGCACAGAGCACCTACACCACGGTGTCGGCCCTCAGCAGCCGGGTCAAGTGGGCCCAGACGGTGGTGGTGGGGCTGTGCCTTGTGCTGGGTCTGGTGATGGCATGGTCCCTCATGCGGCTGCTGACCCCGGTGCAGGAGATGATCGGGGCATCGCGGGCCATCATCCGGGGGGAGCTGGAGACCCCGGACATCCCGGTGCCCCGGCAGGACGAGGTGGGCCAGCTGACGGACGCCTTCAACCACATGAAGCACTCCATGGCCCAGCAGGTGAACACCCTGCGGGAGAAAAACGAGATGGAGCAGGCTCTGCACCAGCAGGAGACCCAGGCTCTGGAGCTGCAGAACCGCATGGAGCGCAGCCGGATGCAGCAATTGCGCAGTCAGATCGACCCGCATTTCCTGTTCAACACCCTGAACGTCATATTGCAGACGGCAGGGCAGGAAAAGGCCTACCGCACCCAGGCGCTGATCACGGCCCTGAGCCACCTGCTGCGGTACAGCCTGATGAGCAATGATGAGCAGGTGCCGCTGGCCCGCGAGGTGCGGATCGTGGATGAATACTACTCCATCTATCACGTCCGCTTTGGTGACCGTGTAAAGATGCGGTGGTGCATCTCGGATTCCATTGACCTGACCGAGACGATGGTGCCCTCGTTTATTTTGCAGCCCATTGTAGAAAATGCGTTTAAGCATGGGATCGCCCCCAAGGAAGAGGGCGGTGCAGTGCGCATCCGCATTACGCCGCTGCGGGAGCAGGGGCTGCTGCGGATCAGCGTGTGTGACAATGGCCTGGGCATTGAACCGGAACAGCTGGCCCGGCTGCAGGCGGGGCTGGCGGCCCCCGGCGACCGGTGGGAGCACATTGGTGTGTATAACGTGGCGGCGCGTCTGCGGCTGCTGGACAAGCGCTGCCGGTTCGAGGTGCGCTCACACCCAGGGCGGGGCACGGCGGTGAGCCTGTATCTGCCCCTTGTGGAATTGACAGAAGAGGAGGACTTGGATGATGATTCGCCTATTGATTGCGGATGACGAGCGGCTGGAGCGGGAAGCGCTTGTGGAAATGGTGTCCCGGCGCTTTGAGCATGAGGTGGTGTTGGAGACCGCCGAAAATGGCCGCAAGGCTGCGGATACCGCCATCCTGTGGGGAGCGGACCTCATTTTGATGGACATCGAGATGCCGGGTATGAGCGGTCTGGATGCTGCCCGCGCTGTGCTGGCCCAGCGGCCCGGCTGCCGGGTCGTCTTCGTCACGGCCTACAGCCTGTTCCAGTACGCCCACGAGGCGGTGCATCTGGGGGCCTGCGATTATCTGCTGAAGCCGGTGGACCCGGACGAGCTGGAAGCCTCCATCCGCCGGGCCATCCGGCAGATCGAAACGGAGCGGAAGCTGGAAGCGCTGGCCCCGGTGCAGCCGGAGCCGGAAGCTCCCACCGCCCCGGAGGCTCAGGCACCCGCCCACCCGGAAAGCGAGAACCAGCAGACCGCCCTTGTAATGGCCCACGTGCGGCGGTATCTGGAAGACAACTATATGTTTGACATCTCGCTGGACAGCGTGGGGGAGATCCTGCACATCAGCCCCGCCTACCTGTCGGCCCAGTTCAAGAAATACCAGAAGATGAACTTCCTGGACTGCCTGACGGAGCTGCGCATCAACGCCGCCAAGGAGCTGCTGAACGACCCCTTCCGCTCCTCGGCGGAGGTGGCCTCCATGGTAGGCTATGAGGACGCCAGCTACTTTGCCCGTGCCTTCAAAAAGCGCACAGGCGTCACCCCCACGCAATACCGGAAACAGGCCGCCAAGGCCGCCAAAGACCAGCAGGAGGCGGCACTGTGAGCCGGGCGTTTACCCGGCGGCAGGTGCTGGCGGCGGCTGCCGGAGCCATGCTGGGCTTTGGGGCCTGCCAGAAGCAGGAAACGGCTTCGGACAAGCCAGAGCTGGTGTTGCGCTACGCCGAGAACCAGCCGGAGGATTACCCCACCACGCAGGCGGCGCTGGCCTTTGGAAACCTGCTGGAAGAGCAGACCGGAGGCCGGGTGAAGGTGGCCGTGTACAGCAAGGGAGAGCTGGGGGCGGAGATGAGCGTCATCCAGCAGATCCAGTTCGGCGGCATCGACTTTGCCCGTGTCTCGCTGAGCCAGCTGGCAGAATACATGCCCGCCCTGAACGTGCTGCAGCTGCCGTTCCTCTATCAGGATGCCGACCAGATGTGGCGTGTGCTGGACGGAAGCATCGGGGACGAGTTTCTGACCCGGCTGGATGCGATCGACCTGACCGGGCTTTCCTGGTTCGATGCCGGTGTGCGCAGCTTCTACACCCGCCAGAAGGTCACATGTCTGGCAGAGCTGCAAGGGCTGAGGCTCCGTGTGCAGGAATCCGACACCATGAGCATGATGGTCTCGGCGCTGGGGGCCGACCCGGTGCAGGTGGTGTACAGTCAGGTGTACGCGGCCCTGCACAACGGCCAGATCGACGGGGCGGAAAACAACTGGCCCAGCTATGAGGCCATGAGCCATTACGAGGTGGCGCCCTACTTCCTGCGGGATGAGCATACCCGCGTTCCGGAGATCCAGCTGGCCAGCATCCCGGCAATGGAAAAGATGGCCGCGCTGGACCCGACGTTCCCGGACATCCTGCGCAGCTGCGCGCGGGAGTCGGCGCTGATCGAGCGCACCCTCTGGGCCGAGCAGGAGGAGGGTGCGGAACAGGAGATGCTGGCCCGCGGCATTGTGGTCACCGAGCTTTCCAGTGAAGAAAAACAGAAATTCCGCGCTGCAGTCCAGCCCCTGTACGATCAGTTTGCGGACCAGTCGGAGCTGATCGCCCGCATTCAGAACAGTTAAAAATATCAGGAAGAATCCCAGTCGCTGGCAGGTATGCCCAAAGGCTGGGGTTCTTATTTGTACAGGATGTACAGAAGTTGTTTTCACATTTTTTTGAAAAACAGGACATTTTTTGGAAGCCCTTGTTCTGACCAAGAAATTTTGCTAAAGTGTGAACAGTGAATGAACGACAGCACCGCACCTGTGCGGGAGGATGCTGCCGGAAGGAAACAGAAGAATAGATTTCAGGAGGGTTTTACCATGAAAAAGATCTCTCGTCGCAGCTTTCTCGCCGTTGCCGGTGCAGCTACCGCAGCTGCTGCCCTGACCGCATGTGGCGGCTCTTCCAGCTCCACTGCATCCTCTGCCGCCGGTTCCACCGCCGCTTCTGCTGCGGGTGATGCCACCGCTGCTGCCAACGATCCCAAGGTCACGCTGGTCTACGCCGAGGTCAACCCGCTGGATACCATCGTCGGCCAGACCGCTACCCACTTCAAGGAGAAGGTCGAAGAGCTGACCGGCGGCTCTGTTGTCATCGATGTGCAGGCTTCCGGTGTTCTGGGTTCTGAGAACGACGTTCTGGACGCCATCCTGGGCGGCTCCACTTCCATTGATATGAGCCGTATCTCCGCTTTCGCACTGACCAGCTACGGCTGCAACAAGTCCAAGCTGCTGAGCATCCCCTTCACCTTTGAGAACCGCGCACACTTCTGGAACTTTGCCAACAGCGACCTCGCACCGGAGTTCCTGAACGAGCCCCAGGAGCTGGGCCTGCCCGTTCGCGGCATCTTCTACGGCGAGGAGGGCTTCCGCCACTTCTTCACTGTCAAGCCTGTTTCCGGCATCGCTGATTTCAAGGGCCTGAAGCTCCGCGTGTCCAACGACCCCGTCATGAACGGCATGGTCGAGAGTCTGGGCGCAAACCCCACCGTTGTTTCCTTCGGTGAGCTGTACAGCGCACTGCAGACCGGCGTTGTCGATGGCGCTGAGCAGCCCATCGCAAACTACAAGTCCAACGCTTTCCCTGAGGTTGCCAACAACCTGATCCTGGACGGCCACACTCTGGGCGCGATCCAGGCTGTTATCACCGATAACGCATGGGCAAAGCTGACCGAAAACCAGCAGGCTGCCATCATGGAGGCCGGTGCTGACACCCAGAAGTTCAACGCAGACCTGTCTGAGAGCGCTGAGAACAAGGTTCTGGATGAGCTGAAGTCCTCCGGCTGCAATGTGGTCGATGTTCCCGATAAGGCACCCTGGCAGGAAGCATGTGCCAAGGTCATCAGCGACAACACCTCCGATCAGGCTGAGCTGTACCAGAAACTGCTGGACATGAAGGCATAAGCAAACGCGCCTTTTCCATGCAAAAATAAAATGGCCCGGCGGGGACAACGGGAAATCGGCCCGCTGCCCCCGCCGGGCTTTTATCGTAAAGGAGGAAACCTTATGCCGAAAATCTTTACCACATTGGATAAGATCAAGCCGGCGTACGACATTACTTATAAGGTGGTGCTGTTCATCTGCAAGATTTTGCTGATCCTGGACATCCTCATCACCACCATGTCGGTCATTGGCCGTTACGTCCCCTTCATCCCGGACCCTGCCTGGTCGGAAGAAGTCGTGCTGACCTGCATGAGCTACATGGCCGTGCTGAGTGCAGCGCTGGCCATCCGCCGCGGTGCCCACATCCGCATGACCGCCTTTGATGTCTACCTGCCCAAGAAAATCGTCAAGGTTCTGGACATCCTGGCCGATGCTGCCGTGATGGTGCTGGGCATCATTATGATGGTGGTGGGCTGGAACTACGCTACCACCTTGGGCGGCCGCGGTTTCTACGTTTCCATGCCCTGGCTGAGCCGCTTCTGGATGTACTTCCCCGTGCCGCTGGCCGGTGTTGCCATGATCGTGTTCGAATTTGAGTCCATCTACAACCACATCAAGAGCCTGTTTGTAAAGGAGGAGAATTGATATGACAGTTCAGACACTGGCGATCCTTGTCCTTCTGGTCAGCTTCTTTGTGATGATCTTTCTGCGGTTCCCCATTGCATACGCCGTTGGCCTTTCCAGTGTGTTCTGCCTGATGGTGCAGGGCCAGGCCCTTACGGATGTCTGCCGTCTGATGGTCAAGGGCATTTCGTCCTTCAGCCTGATGGCCGTGCCCTTCTTCATCACCATGGGTGTGCTCATGGGCTCCGGCGGCATCTCTGAAAAACTGATCGCTCTGGCCGATGCCTGCGTCGGCTGGATGCGCGGCGGCATGGCCATGGTCAACATCGTGGCTTCCTATTTCTTCGGCGGCATTTCCGGTTCCGCCTCCGCCGATACCGCTTCCATCGGCTCCATTATGATCCCCATGATGGTGGATCAGGGCTACGATGCCGACTTCTCCACCGCTGTTACCATCACCTCCTCCTGCGAGGGCCTGCTGGTTCCTCCGAGCCATAACATGGTCATCTACGCCACCACCGCCGGCGGCATCTCCGTGGGCAGCCTGTTCCTGGCTGGCTACCTGCCCGGCGCTCTGCTGGCCATCGTCCTGATGATCGGCTCCTACATCATCTCCGTCAAGGAAAACTACCCCAAGGGCTCGCCCTTCAGCATCAAGGGCTTCATCAAGCAGCTTGGTACTTCCATCTGGGCGCTGGCTGCCGTTGTCATCGTTGTCTTTGGTGTTGTGGGCGGCGTGTTCACCGCCACGGAGTCCGCAGCCATCGCCGTTATCTACTCCCTGTTCGTGTCCGTGTTCATTTACAAGGGCCTGGATTGGAAGGGCGTCTGGTACGCTCTGGACGAGTGCGTGAACACCCTGTCCATCGTCCTGATCCTGATCGCCACCTCTGCGGTGTTCGGCAACTGCCTGACCATGCTGCATGTGCCTGATCTGGCCGCAAACGCCATCACCAGCGTGACCGATAACCCCTACATCATCGCCCTGCTCATTGATGTCATCATTCTGGTTCTGGGCTGCATCATGGATATGGCTCCCATCATCCTGATCGCTACCCCCATCCTGCTGCCCATTGCAACCTCCATTGGCATCGACCCCATCCAGTTCGGTATCATCGTGGTGCTGAACTGCGGCATCGGCCTGCTGACTCCTCCTGTCGGCGCGGTCCTGTTCATCGGCTCTGCCGTTGCAAAGCGCCCCATGGAAAAGGTCGTCAAGGCGACCCTGCCGTTCTACCTGTGCATGTTCATCGCCCTGGTGCTGCTGACCTTTATCCCCGACATCAGCCTGGCCATCCCCAAGCTGCTGGGCGGCTACGTCAGCCCCATCCCCAATCCCCTTGGCCCGGTGTTCATCCACTGATGTGCGTGTGAGCAAGTTTCTTCTCCTGAAACGATAACCTATCTGAAAGAGCCATTCTCACGGTGCGATTCCTGCGCCGTGGGGATGGCTCTTTGTTTTGGCGATTTTTTTGCTGGAATCTCCAATTTTGCGGCTCCGAAATTGTGATATGATACAAAAATAAAATAACCTATTGAATAAATTGTGACAAAATGGTAATATAAGGCCAACAAATCGGGTGTATGGAAAGACCATCACTCGTATGGGTGCAGTGCGAAACTATTTTGGAGGATACGATTATGAAAATGTTCAAAAAGCTCATGGCTGTTGCGCTCGCTGGCGTTATGGCACTGGCAGTCCTGACCGGCTGCGGTACTTCTGTGAACGAGAAGGAAATCATTAAGATTTTCAATGATACCCTGAAGACTACGGCAGCAGAGCAGGCTATGACCGAGAAAGATGTTAAGATCAATTCGGTCAAGGCTGATTCGGGCATGAAGGAAAAGGCTCAGAGCGTTGCAAAGATTATGGCAACGGATGTCAAGGCAGACTCTACTTGGAAGACCCAGTTGGATGCAAAGTGGGATGAGATTAAGAAGGCTGTTGCAGGTAGCGATACCACCAATCAGTACATGGTTGGTTTTGCTCCGAAGGTAAAGTATGACAGCAAGCTGTACAACACGCTGGACAGTGGCATTGATGCACTTTCGATCATTAAGAATAGCAAAATCATCAATGTGAATGTTGATTATGAAGCAGTTGATGGCGCTGTTTCCCTGATCGGCTTTGCTGATGTCACCATCAATGGCGCTACCTATACGGTTGCTGTTATTAAGGTCCCCACCCAGAAGAAGGCATAACTTCGAACGACACCTTTTTAACTTGGGCATTGCAATAAGATTGAAAAACCTTGAACTGCACCAAATGAATCATTGAATCACACTCCTGCCCCGGAGCGAGCCATGCGGCCTCGCTCCGGGGCCTTTTGCGTTTGCAGTCACATCGGTGCCCGGCCCGGCATAGGCTGACACAGACCTTGGAGAGGGGGAGCCGGGTATGGAAGGACGAAAGCAGATTGCAGTGATCGGCGGCGACGCGCGGCAGGCGGCAGCGGGCCGCGCACTGGCACGGGCGGGATACGCCGTCTGCGGGGCAGAACAGATAGCCCTTGCGGATTATATTTTGCTGCCGCTGCCGCTGGATGAGACCCGCACACCGCTGGCGGAGCTGCTGCGGGCGGCAAAGCCGGGGGCACTGGCGCTGGGCGGCAGGCTCTCGGCGCAGGCAAAGCAGATCGCGCAGGAGGCCGGGGTCGAGCTGGTGGATTACTTTGCGCGGGAGGAGCTGACCATCCGGAACGCCATCCCGACGGCAGAGGGCTGTCTCGGCATCCTGCTCCGTCAGCGGAAGCGGACGCTTTGGGGCAGCGGGGTGCTGGTGACCGGCTTCGGACCGGTGGGGCAGGCGCTGGGGCCGCGTCTGGCGGCGCTGGGGGCTGAGGTGACCATTGCGGCCCGCCGCCCGGCGCAGCGGGCGCTGGCCGAAAGTCTGGGGCTGCGCAGCGTCCCGCTGGCGGCACTGGCCGGGGTGGCCCCGGCGTTTGATACGGTGGTGAACACCATCCCGGCGGTGGTGCTCACCGAGCCGGTGCTGGCGGCGCTGCGGCCGGGAAGCCTCATCGTCGATCTGGCATCCCGCCCCGGCGGCACCGATTTTGCGGCCGCCCGGCGGCTGGGGCTGACGGTGCTCCATGCGCTGAGCCTGCCTGCGGCCTGCGCACCGGAGACGGCGGGCGAATTTGTGGCGCAGACGGTCTGTGAGATCCTGCGGGAACGGGAGGGGAGTGCATGAACACGCAACATCGGGGCAGAGCCGCGTTTGCGGTCTGCGGGAGCTTCTGTACGCTGGGCGCGGCAGCCGCGCAGGCAGAGCAGCTGGTGCGGCAGGGCTGGGAGCTGCTGCCGGTCATGAGCTTTGCAGCGTCCCGGCTGGACACCCGCTTTGGGCGGGCGTCGGAATGGAAAGAGCGGCTGGAGCAGCTGACCGGGCATCCGGTGCTGGACAGCCTGCAGGCGGTGGAACCGCTGGGGCCGAAGCATCTGGCTGAGGCGCTGGTCATCGCGCCTTGCACCGGCACCACGCTGGCCCGGCTGGCGGCGGGCCTGTCCGACACGCCGGTCACGCTGGCGGCAAAAAGCCTGCTGCGGGTGGGGTGCCCGGTGGTGGTGGCCGTCTCCACCAACGACGGCCTGGGCGCATCGGGGGAGAACATCGCCCGGCTGCGCCAGCGCAAGCACTATTACTTCGTGCCCTATGGGCAGGATGACCCGGTGGAAAAGCCGCAGAGCCTGAAGGCCGATCTTTCGCTGCTGCCCGCCGCGCTGGAAGCGGCGCTGCAGGGGCGGCAGCTCCAGCCGATGCTGCGGATGTTCTGAGCGTTGCATTTCTCTTTTCAGCGGGGAAAAAGTGTGGTATACTAAAAAAGATCAAATTGACGATGGAGTATACCAGATGAAAAAACAGATCGCCGTGCTGTGTGCGGTGCTGCTCTGCCTGCTGACGGCCTTTGTGCCCGGCGCGGCGGCCGCTGCCCCGGCACTGACCACCACCGAAGCCTACTGCATCATGGATGCGGACACCGGTCTGGTGCTGGAACAGCAGAATATGGACGAAGAACTGCACCCGGCGTCCATCACCAAGGTGATGACGCTGGGCCTTGCCTGTGAAAAGGCGCAGGGCCAATGGGAGGACGTCAAGCTGACCGTCAGCCACGAGGATGTCTACTCGCTGGCGGGCACGGATTCCAGCCACATTGCCCTGCAGGAGGGGGAAGCGGTCCCGCTGACGGATGCCCTCTATGCCACGATGATGGCCAGCGCCAACGACGGTGCGAACCTGCTGGCCGAATACTTTGGCGGCGGCACCATCGCCGACGGCGTGGCCGCGATGAACGCACAGGTGAAGGAGCTGGGTTTGCAGCACACCCATTTCGCCAACCCGCACGGCATCAGCGATGAAGACCACTACACCAGCTGTTACGACATGGCGCAGATCCTGCGCTGGGCGCTGACCCAGCCGGGGTTCGAGACCCTCTTCACCCGGAACGAGATGTACACCATGGCCCCCACCAACGTCCAGCCGGTGACCCGGTACTTCCACCAGCAGGATAAAATGCGGGTGGCGTCCAGCCGGTTCTATATCCAGTCCATCCTGGGTTCAAAGATCGGCTACACCAACATCGCCCGGTACAGCTACGTCTGTCTGGCCGAGCAGAACGGCGTCCGGCTCATCTGCGTGACCATGCAGAGCAACATGAAGACCGATAAATACAACGATGTCCGCACCCTGCTGGACCATGCGTTTGCCACCTTCACCGGCTACACCGAGATCCCGGCGCAGGGCGTGACGGCGCAGCTGGAGGTCGTGGGCGGCGGCGATGCCATGGGCACCGTGACCGTCAGCGACCCCGGCGTCCGGCTGCCGCTGGCCAATGGCCTGACCGCCGAAAACGTCTCGTTGAGTCTGGAACTGCCCGAACGCTATATTTTGGGGGTTGACCCGGAGGCGTATGCGGTGTATACCATTCAGGGCGGTGGATCGCAGGAGTCGGCCAGTGTCCGTGTCAAGGCGAAGATCGAAGGGCTGGAAGAGGTCGTGGCGGCCAACGCAGACGTTTCGCTCCCGGCCTCCCGCAGCCTGAAAAAGACCGCAGGCGGGCTCATCGCCATCTCGCTGGGCAGCACCGTGCTGGCCGCCGTGGTGGTGTTTGCAGTCATCCGCTTACAGGCAAAAAAGAAAAAGCGAAAGCCAGGAAGTAAGCATTAACATGCGCAAAAGCCGCAAGGCTTTTCCAAATAAAACAAAAACGATATTTTTCAAAAAAGAAAACAGAGAGGAAACAATTATGGGCAAGTTCACATTTACGCAGACCGAGATCCCCGGTGTCGTCGTCATTGAGCCGCAGGTGTTCGGCGATGATCGCGGCTATTTCATGGAGACCTATCAGAAGGACCAGTTCGCGGCAGCCGGCATCGACAAGGAATTCGTGCAGGACAACCAGAGCCGCTCCACCCGCGGTGTGCTGCGCGGCCTGCATTTCCAGAAAAACCACACCCAGGGCAAGCTGGTGCGTGTTACGAAGGGCGAAGTGTACGACGTCGCCGTGGACTGCCGTCCCCACAGCGCCACCTTTGGCAAGTGGGTGGGTGTGACCCTGAGCGAGGAGAACAAGAAGATGTTCTATATCCCGGAGGGCTTCGCACACGGCTTTCTGGTGCTGAGCGACGTGGCAGAGTTCTGCTACAAGTGCACCGACGTCTACGACCCCACCAGCGAGGGCGGCATCCCCTACGACGACCCTACCGTCAATGTGCAGTGGCCGGACTGCGGCTGCGAGCACAAGACCAGCGCCAAGGACAAGCTGCATGAATCCTTTGCTTCCCAGAAGTTCGAGTTCTTTGAAAAGTGGTGATCGCCTGTGGTAAAATGGAAAGGAATGCTCAACGGCTTCTGGCGGTACCGCTATCTGCTGTGGAACCTCGTCAGCCGTGACTTCAAGCTCAAATACCGCCGCAGTGTGCTGGGCGTGCTGTGGAGCGTGCTGAACCCGCTGCTGATGTGTCTGGTGTACTGGGCCGTGTTCAGCAGCCTGATGGATATGCGGGGCAGCGGCATCGACAACTTCCCGGTCTTCCTGATGTGCGGCCAGCTGCTCTTCAACTTCTTCAACGAGGCCACCTCGGCCAGCATGTCCAGTGTGCTCAGTGCGGCCCCGCTGCTCAAAAAGGTGTATATCCCCAAGTATATCTTCCCGCTGGAAAAGTGCTGCTTTGCCATGGTGAACTGCGTGTTCAGCTTCGTGGCGCTGCTGCTGGTGATGATCTTCACCGGGGCACCGTTCCACCTGACCCTCATTGAGGCCGTCTATCCGCTGGTGACCCTCTTCTTCTTCAGCCTGGGCGTGGGGCTTTTTCTGGCAGCGGCCACGGTGTTCTTCCGTGACATCATGCACATCTGGAGCGTCTTCATCACGGCGCTGCTCTATTTCTCCGCCATCTTCTACGACCCCACCCAGATGACCTTCTCCATCGGCGGCTTCAACATGCAGCAGATCATCAAGCTGAACCCGATGTACTGGTATATCACGGGCTTCCGCCGCACGTTGATGTGGGGCATCTCGCTGGACTTCAACATGTTCGCCGTCTGCGGCCTGTGTGCTGTGCTGTCCATGGTGGTGGGCGTCTGGATGTTCCGCAAAACGCAGGACCGCTTTGTGCTGCACATTTAAGGAGGGGAGAAAATGGAACCGATCATCAAAGTGGACAATGTTTCCATGTGCTTCAACCTCTCCACCGAAAAGCACGAGAGTCTGAAGGAATATCTGCTGGCCATGGTGCAGGGACGGCTGCAATACGATGAGTTCTATGCCCTGCGGGACGTGAGCCTCGACATCATGCCCGGCGATTTTTACGGTCTGGTGGGCCTGAACGGTTCGGGCAAGTCCACCCTGCTCAAGACCATTGCGGGCGTGTACAAGCCCACCAAAGGCAAAGTGACCGTCAACGGCACCATTGCGCCCCTCATCGAGCTGGGCGCGGGCTTTGACATGGACCTGACCGCCCGCGAAAACATCTACCTCAACGGCACGGTGCTGGGCTTCTCACCCAAGTACCTCGACGAGAAATTCGACGAGATCGTGGAGTTCAGTGAGCTGCAGAACTTTCTGGACGTCCCGCTCAAGAACTACTCCTCCGGCATGGTGGCCCGCATCGGCTTTGCCATCGCCACCATCACCAAGCCCGACATCCTCATCGCCGATGAGGTGCTGTCGGTGGGCGACTTCCTCTTCCAGCAGAAGTGCGAGAAGCGGATGCAGGAGCTGATGGCGGGCGGCACCACGGTCATTCTGGTGTCCCACTCCATCGAGCAGATCGAGCGGATGTGCTCAAAGGTCGCCTGGCTGAGCCATGGCCGCCTGAAGATGAACGGCGACACCGAGACGGTCTGCAACGCCTACAAGGCAACGCAGCGCGGCGAGGCATAAGCGATGAATGTACGACTGAAACGCGCCAGAGAGTTGGCGGGCTATGCCGTCCAGCTGACGAAGGACGAGGGCCTGGGCACCATGCTGGTGCGGGGCGCGGGCTTCGTCCGGCGCCGCTGCTTTGGCAAGAAGGCCCGCTATCTGCCCGCCAAAAAGGTGCTGGAAGCCCAGCGCGCCGAACGGACCGGGAAGACGGCAGACACCTGCGGCCTGCCGACCATCTCCATCCTGACGCCGCTGTATAATACGCCGGAACGATACCTGCGGGAATTTCTGGATTCCTTCCTTGGGCAGACGGCCCCCAACGGGGAGCTTTGCCTGGCCGATGCGTCCGATGCGGAACACGCCGGGGTGCAGCGGGTCGTGGAGGAATATCAGGCGAAGAATCAACGCATCGTATACAAAAAGATCGAAAACAGGGGCATTGCGGCCAACACGAACGCGGCCGCAGCCCTTGCTTCGGGCGAATATCTTGCGCTGGCCGACCACGACGACATTCTGGCCCCCCATGCGCTGTACACGATGGGCAAGGCCATTTTGCAGCTGCGGGCACAGGGAAAGCCGGACGGCTTCCTTTACAGCGACGAAGCGCTCTTCTCCAAAACCATCCAGCGGCCCATCGTGGCGCATTTCAAGCCGGATTATGCCCCGGACTACCTGCTCTGCTGCAACTACATCTGCCATCTGGCCGTCTTCCGGAAAACGCTGTGGGAGGCCGTGGGCGGTGAGCGCCCGGCCTGCGACGGCAGCCAGGACCACGACCTCTTCCTCCGGCTCATCGAGCAGGTGGGCGGCGCGGCCCATGTGCCCCAGGTGCTCTATTACTGGCGGGTCCACGCCGGGTCTACGTCCGGCGGCACCGAGGCCAAGCCCTACGTGGCCGAAGCCGCGAAAAAGGCGCTGGCCGACCATCTGGCCCGCACCGGCCGGACCGGCACCGTGGAGGATGGGCTTTTCCCCAGCACCTACCGCGTGAAGTGGGACATCGAGGGCGACCCGAAGGTCAGCATCCTCATCCCCAACAAGGACCACACCGCCGATCTGGAAAAGTGCCTGCAAAGCATCTGGAAGAAGACGACGTGGGACAATTACGAGGTCATCGTCATCGAGAACAACTCCACCGACCCGGCGACCTTTGCCTACTACGAAACGGCAAAGCAGCGGTACGACGGCCTGCGGGTCGTCACTTACCCGGAACAGGGCTTCAACTTCTCCGGCATCAACAACTTCGGCCGGAAAGCGGCTGCGGGCGAGTACCTTCTGCTGCTCAACAACGACGTGGAAGTCCTGAACGGAGACTGGCTCACCGAACTGCTGCGGCAGTGCGCCCACAAGGGCGGTGCCGCCATCTGCGGTGCCATGCTCTATTATCCGGACGATACGCTGCAGCATGCGGGCGTCATCACGGGTCTGGGTGGCTACGCGGGCCACAGCCACAAGTATAAGCAGAAGGGCGGCAGCGGCTACCTGTTCCGCACCGCCACCGTGCAGGACTTCTCCGCCGTGACGGGGGCCTGCCTGCTGGTCCGGGCCAGCGTCTACGACGAAGTGGGCGGGCTGGATGAGCAGTTCGCAGTGGCCTTCAACGATGTGGACTTCTGCCTGCGGGTGCGGGATGCGGGCTACCGCATCGCCTGGACGCCCTATGCACAGCTGGTCCATTACGAGAGCAAGAGCCGCGGCGGCGACGAGAAAGACCCGGCCAAGGCGGCGCGGTTCGCGGCGGAACAGCAGCGGCTCTATGCCATCCACGGCAAAGAGGATATCCTGGATGACCCCTACTACAACCCCAATCTGACCCGCGACCGGGAGGATTTCTCGGAGAGCGACGATCTGCGGCGGCTGAAAGAGGGAACGGTGACCGTACGTTTTCGCGGAGGCGACGCATGAACATCAAAGGCCATTTTGAGACCATCACCCGGCACAAGCTGCTGGTGATGAAATACTGCTTTGAATGCGGTCTGTACGAACAGGGCCTGGCCCACGACCTGAGCAAATACAGCCCCACGGAGTTCATCCCCGGCTGCATCTACTATCAGGGCGACCACAGCCCCAATGAGGCCGAGCGGGAGGCCAGAGGCTACTCCTCGGCGTGGCTCCACCACAAGGGCCGCAACAAGCACCATCTGGAATACTGGATCGACTACAGCACCAACAAATCCGGCATGGCGGGCATGAAGATGCCCCTGCGCTATGTCTGCGAGATGGTCTGCGACCGGGTCGCGGCCAGCCGGATCTATCTGGGCGACCGGTACACCGATGCCTCGCCGTGGGAATATTACGACCGCAGCAAGGGCCACTATATGCTCCACCCGGAGACCCGCGCCCTGCTCGAAAAGCTGCTGAAAATGGTGCGCGACCTCGGCCAGGAGCGGACCTTCGCGTACATGAAGTTCCTGCTCGGCTGTCAAACGGATTACTGAAAAAAGACCTCTCCGGCTGTGTTCGGAGAGGTCTTTTTGTTTGTCCAGTTTGTCAGTCCAGTGTGACCGGAGCTTCGGGTTTGTTGGCCGTGCGGGCGCTGGTGCGGCCTTCCGGCTCGATCTCACCCGCCGCGGTCAGGCTGATCTTGGTCAGGGTCGGGCCGACCAGCTCATACACGAGCACCGAGAAGAGCACGACGTTCCGCACCATGTGGCCGTCGGAGAGCTCGGCGGCTTCGGCCGCCATGCCCAGTGCAACGCCGGCCTGGGGCAGCAGGGTGATGCCGAGATACTTCTGGATGTTGTCGCTGCAGCGGGTGGCGCGGCAGCTGACGTAAGAGCCGGAGATCTTGCCCAGCGAACGGGATGCGATGTACACCACGCCGATGAGGAGCACCAGCGGGTTCGAGAGGATGTTCAGATCCAGCTCGGCACCGCTGAGTACGAAGAACAGGATGTTGACCGGCGAGACCCAGCGGTCCAGACGGTCCATCAGCTCATCGGACGTGGGGCAGATGTTGCAGAAGACGGTGCCGGTCATCATGCAGACCAGCAACAGCGAAAAGCCGCAGTGCACCGGCCCGATCTGGAAGGTGACCATGGAGAGGCCGACCGTCAGCAGAACGAAAGCCACCGAAAGGCTCATGCGCTTGGAGCGGGAGTGAAAGTAGATCTCCAGCTGGTTGAGCACGAAACCGGCCAGCGCGCCCAGACCCAGCGAGAGGACGATCTCCACCAGCGGCTCCACGATGACGCCGAGAGGGTCGATGCGGCCCTGCTCCAGTGCGTTCGCCACGCCGAAAGAGGCAGAGAAGAGGACGAGGCCGACGGCGTCGTCGATGGCGACCACCATCAGCAGCAGGTGGGTCAGCGGGCCGTTGGCCTTGTACTGCTTGACGACCATCAGGGTCGCGGCCGGGGCCGTGGCCGCTGCGATCGCACCCAGCGTGATGGCCGAGGCCATGGAGATGACATCCGGGCGGAGCAGGTGCA
>OGIS01000613.1_pt1 | contig 18020 bp, 9 predicted proteins | sample 1571821 | NCBI WGS metagenome assembly OGIS01 (sample SAMEA2581965, study PRJEB24529) | metagenome | biome: Human gut stool | place: China | collected 2011
ACTCTAATATAATCATGAGAAAGTCCATTTTACCTGTATTACTCTGCTTTATTTTTATCAATCCGGCTATAGCTAACGATGAAATCAAGTCATTACTAAAAACATTAGATAAAGTCCTAAAGTATAAATTAGATTATGCAGAACAAAAGCAAGAGCAAATAGATAGTCTTAAAATAGAACTGAAGTTACATCATAAAATACGCAAAAAAGTACAAATAGCCGAATTATTATGTTTCGCCTATTCTTCCTTTCAAAAAGATTCCGCTTTAACCTATGCTATTCATATGAATGAGTTAGCTCAAGAAAGTGGAGATGGAGAGCTTATCATAGAAGCCAAGCTAGACTATGCACGTATTTTATCTTCCATGGGATTCTTCAAAGAGGCATTATCCATCGTCAATCCCATACAACATGAATTATTATCTCCCAAACTTAAAGTGGAATATTTCCTCGGGCAAGCCACTATCTACAATCACCAGAAGAATTTTGCTTCCAGTGAAATAGAATCACACAAGAATGATTTGATAGAACAAACTTATCGCGACTCCTTACTCCAATGCGCAGAAGTCCCTTCCAATATACGAGCTTTCACAATTGCTCCTATCCTGCTACACAAAAAGAAATATAATGATGCCATCCATATGCTTGACAGCGCTTATTTAAGCTATCCCCAATATTCGCGGAATGCCGGTATATTAGCTTATTCATTAGCCTCCGCTTATCAAGGCAAAGGCGACTCTAAGAATGCGGTCAGGTACTTTACCATATCCGCCATATCTGATGTAATAAACGGAACTAGAGAAAACCGTTCTTTGCGAATATTGGCAAAACTTATTTTTGAAAGTGGAGATATAGATCGGGCATACGCATACATGAAAAATGCAATGGAAGATGCGATTTTATGTAATGCAAGAATTAATACTATCGAAGCCTCGGATATGTATCTCTTCATTGACAAGGCTTTTCAAGAGAAAGAAAAACGCAAATTTGTTATTATCAGTAGTCTACTCAGTTCGCTGTGCCTTGTCTCAATCCTATTATTTATACTTTTCACCCAACTAAAGAAGCAAAAGAAAAAAGTAGAACAAGCCAATAAAAGCCTGTCATACCATTTGGATGAAATACAAAACATAAATTCTGCACTGGCTGATAACAATAAAATTAAGGAAGAATATGTGGGATTATATATGGAACAATATACCAACTATATCACTCAAATAGACAGTTTCAAGAAAAGAGCCCTTAAAATAGCAAAGAGTGAAGATATCAGTAAAGTGGTTTCTTTCCTCAAGTCTTCGCTAAACACAGAAGAAGACTTAGCAGAGTTTTATAATAATTTCGACAAAACAATCCTCAACTTATTCCCAAACTTCGTGGCAGACTTTAATGCGCTCTTATCACCAGAGAATGCCATAATACCCGGCACAGGCAAACTGCTGACTCCCGAATTAAGAATCTTCGCATTAATTCGGTTAGGAATCACGGACAGTGTAAAAATAGCCCATTTCTTGCAATATTCGCTGTCTACCATTTACAATTACCGCTCGAAAATGAGAAGCAAAGCTATTGGCGACCGTAACTCTTTCGAAGAAAGAGTGGGACGTATCGGGCAATAAAAGGCTACTCTCACCATGATAAAAAATACCCACTGTAATAAGCTGTATTCTCTCATTGCAGTGGGAATAATATTTTTTCATATTGGTGCTAAAAAAGCCCTTTACACACATCTGCCTACATCAAGGATTGACTTTGACAACCTGCTCCCATTTCAGTTTCGTCGGATAGCCCCAATCCGATTTAGTAGGGTCACAGAAATCACCAACAGATGCCATTCGGGCATAAAGTAATTTAGTAAGCTCTTCACGTTTTTTACTATACTTAGGATTATCATAAAGATTATTCATTTCCATTGGGTCGGCCTTAAGGTCGAAAAGCTGCGGATGACGCTGACCGTCTACATTATAAAGTATAAGTTTGAAACCATCCTTCTTGATAGCTCGTTGAAGGTTAATATATGTCAGCAATATGTCCTTACGCTTTTTCACTTTCGGGTTCTGTATGGTTTGCGCTAATGAAATACCCTTAACAGTAGTCGGTGCCTTTATATTCGAAAGATCACAGAGAGTGGGGTAAAGGTCATAAAGATAACAGTAGGCATCGCTCATAACATTTTGCGGGATATTAGGTCCGCATATCACCAAAGGCACTCTCACCGCTGCTTCATATAAGTTCTGTTTCCCCAACAGTCCGTGTTCTCCGACACAAAGGCCGTTGTCCGCAGCAAATACGATGATGGTGTTATCGGCTTTGCCGCTTTTTTCAAGCATATCAAGGATACGTCCTATCTGAACATCTACCTCGTTCACCATACTATAATAGCGGGCCCTTTCAGCAAGCACCTGTTCCGGTACACGCGGAGTAGGCAACAGTTTTTCATCACGTTCATTAAGGTCGCCATTATCAAACGGATGCTGTGTGACAAAATTCTTTAGCATCGTAATTTCCTTGCTGCCGTATTTGCGTCCGTAATCGGGTAATACGTTACGCGGATCATGCGGAGAAGTAAATGCGACATACATCAGAAACGGGTTATCATTCGATGCATTTGTTTCAATGAACTTGATGGCGGCATCGGCATACAACTCAGATGAGAAAGTATTGAGTGATGCATTTACCCATTGACCATTTTTGTATTTCCCTGTCGGGTCATACTCATGCAGATAAGGGCATCGGTGTCCCTTTTCTTCCTTTTCATTTCCATAGGGATGCATTCCCCCGAAAAAAATATTTGCACCTGTAGAGAACGAACGGTTGAATGCAGCTTTGTCACTATGCCATTTGCCGGTTCCGAAGGTTGTATAGCCGTTCTCGCGGAACAGTTCGGGAAATGTTTTCTCATTCTTGGGGATGATTTGTCCGTTGCGGTGTACATCCATCAGACCGCGCCCAGTAAGGAGCATCGCACGACTGGGCTGCGAGATGGCGCCATTGAGTCCGCCCATTACGTGAGTTTGGGTGAATGACATACCCTGATTGACAAGCCTATCCATATTCGGAGTCTGAATTTCGTTATTACCCCAGGCATGGATAGTGCTGAATGTCTGATCATCCGTTAGTAATACAAGTACATTAGGGCGTTTCGGGCTATTTTCTTTATTGACTTTTTCTGGATTTGCTCCGAATACGGAAGAGCCTCCAAAAGGGACATTTAATATAGCTGGAAGGCATAGGAACAGAGTCTTGTTTTTCATTTTTAAATTCATCATACTAGTTTTATTTTATAATTTAAGTTTCTATTTAGACGGTGCCTGGCAAGGGACTGCCCCCCAAGCACGATAATGCCTGGTCATTGCATTGTTCAATTTCCGAAACCTATCCCCTTGCAAAGGTAACGGAGTAGTTTCCAAAGAGTCCTCTTCCAAATTGAACATCTGCGCCTTTTCAAAGGGAAGATTCTGTAATAGTTTGTACTCATTATACCTCACAGCACTCTGTGACTTGCCACCAAACTGCGCGCCACCTTCATTTCGGAGCCAGAAGACAAAGCGGTCTTCTGTGTTCTGGGTCTTTCCCTTAATGGCATCCAGTACGGAAATACCGTCTATCTCATGCTTGACTGGTACATTTACAAAGTCACATATAGTAGGCATAAGGTCCATCATCACCACGAAGTGATTGTCACGTCGGCCACCTTCGAAAACTCCCGGCATATTCAATGCGCAAGCGACATGAATACCACCCTCAAACATATCGCCTTTGGCACCCCGGGTAGGACCATTGTTCGCCATACTTCCCCGGTCTCCTCCATTATCAGAAGCAAATATCACCAACGTATTATCCAATTGACCACTTTCCTCAAGAGATTGTATCACCTTACCTATATTATAATCCAAATGTTCAATCAAGGCTATCAGCCTTGCACGCTTAACCGGCAGAGACTTGTCTCTCTCTTGCACCTTGTTCACCCATTCTACCGGAGGTTGCAAAGGAGAATGGGGAGCATTGTAGGCAAGATAAAGAAAAAAGGGATTCTTCTCTTTTGCTTCTTTCTTGATATAATCCACACTCCATGAAGTAAACAATTCGGTAGCATGGCCTTTAGGATCGATTTCCTTGTCATTGAGGTACATATAATTCCCTCCCTGTCGCCGATGCGTGTAATAGTCATCCATCATATCCGCAAGAAAGCCATGAAAATGATCAAATCCTCTTTCATTAGGAAGATTCGGACTTTCCCAACCCAAATGCCATTTACCAATCAGCGCGGTTCTATAACCACCATTCTTGAGCACCTCGGGCATAGTGACGGCAGACGGATCGAAATAGCCCCAATTTTGGTCAACGGAGGGACGTATGACTCCGGGCACTCCTACCATAGCCGGGAAACGCCCGGTCAACAGTGCGGCACGCGAAGGAGAAGATACCGATGAATTGGCATAAAAATTATCCAAACGTACTCCCGTTTCAAAGATGCGATCAATATTGGGAGTACTCAAATCTTTGGCATATTGGCAGGACAAATCGCCCAATCCAAGATCATCTACAAGAATCAGCAAGACATTAGGAGTCGCTTTATCAACCGTATTCGAGGCCAAAGCCGCACCGGAAGTCATAGCAGCTCCCAATGCCAACAAGGCTGTTTTTTCTATCTTCATAGTTACTATGTATGTTAAGTGTTATTTTTTATTCGTGCGCTGTACTTTTCGAGCAAACTGATCAGGAACTTCTGAATAGACGGACTCAGCCCAGCGAGTAATCTCCTTGTCCAGTCTTTCAACCAATTCAGGTTCCTGCTTGCTCAAATTATTTTTCTCGTATGGGTCATTGTTCAAATCAAACAAATGCAGCGTAATGTCCCCCTTTTGATTGTAACGAACCAGTTTCCATTTACCGTCTCTCACTGATATAGTCTTATTACCATTACCCCAAAATAAAAGTCTTGGAGCAAGATTTTCTCCTTTGAACAAAGGGACCAGAGAGGTTCCGTCCAGTTTCTTCTTTGAATCGTTATAATGAATGCCAGCCATATCCAGCATAGTTGGAAAAAGGTCGAAACTCATCACTGTTTGTTCGCATGTTGTACCCTCTTTAATAGTACCGGGCATATAACAAATGCCAGGAACACGATGACCACCTTCCCATGGACTTCCTTTAGCACCCTTATATCCTCCGGCAGAACCTCCATTATTTATCACCGGACCATTGTCGGAGAAAAAGACAACGAAAGTATTCTCATCCAGTTTATATTTCTTCAGTGTCTCCAGAATACGCCCTACACTCCAGTCTAGTTCCTCTACCATATCTTTATAGATTTCTTTATTCGATCTATCAGAGTTTTTATCCCCTTCCGGAGTGGTCTCTGTACGAATCGCTTTCTCATGAGGGCCCTGCATGGGAGAATGAGGAGCCGCATGTGCTATATACAGACAAAACGGCTTATCTTTATTTTCCTTTATATAATCTTCGGAAAGCGTTGTTAACAGGGTTGTTGTGTATCCCGGCATATCTTTCACTTCCAGTCCATCCCACCAATCCATATCACCATAACGGTTGCGGTGGCTCTGATAGTCGACATTTCCGGACTTAAAGCCTACAAACTTCTGAAAGCCGAAATTCATCGGATGATGTTTCTGCAAATATCCTAAATGCCATTTGCCAATCAAAGCTGTCCGGTATCCGTTGTCTCCCAAGACTTTTGCAAAGGTTATTTCTTCCGACGGAAGTCCCACCTCCTTATCTTTATCATTCCGGGGCACCAAAAGAACTCTCTCCAAACCAGCTCTCTGTTGATAACGTCCGGTTAATAGCCCGCAACGCGTCGGACTACTAACTGAACCGTTCGAGTGGAAGTCTGTGAACATCATCCCCTTCCGGGCCATTTGATCAATATTCGGGGTTCTTATATACTCATTACCATATATGCCCACATCACCATATCCCATATCATCTGCAACGATAATAACAAAGTTAGGTTGTTTCTGAGCCATCATTTCAACAGGAGAAAATGCTGCTAAAGCACAAGTAGCGGCTACAAAATGTCTTGAGTGATTCTTCATATTTTATGCGATTTTAGTTGTTGAAAGGGAAAACAAATACTTTTATATTTATGCAAATATACGAAATGCTAATACCATTGAGCCACATCTGGTTCCATTTTAAGATAAAAGTAAGTCTACCAACAGACAAAGTTCTATAAATCAAATGAATACATTGCAAATAAAGACAATTTATGTAGTTATGGTAAAAATGAATATAAAATCCGATATCTCCATATTCAACACCTTCCTCAACTATAAACAGTTCACAGACCTATTACATTTTCCCCATCGCCCACTGCACATAAACAACTACTATTCAACATATTACATATTATACTATTTTACAAATTCTCTTTGGCGGCTTTACATCCTATAAAAAATTAGTATATTGATTGTATTTTTGTGGCATAACTAAATTTATTACTATATGAGAAATATTATTTCTATCCGCATTCTTTTCCTAATTATTGTATTTTCCATATTTGCAGTTTCTTCATATACAGATGGAAATACATACGCCCAGAATGCCCGAACATTTGCAACAGGAACTGTTGTTGACGAGCAAGGACAGCCTATACCCGGCGTGAATGTCCTTTGCCAAAATTCCAATTATGGGACCACCACTACTATTGATGGCACTTTCAAAATTCAAACGAAAGGTAAAAATCCAATTCTTGAATTTTCGTTTATCGGATTTCAAAAACAAGAGATCACAATCAAAGATCCAAAGAAACTTATTAAGGTAGTCATGATTGAAGACGGCTATATGTTGGATGAAACTGTAGTCATTGGCTATGGAACGCAGACCAAAAGAACAATAACGTCTGCCATGACCTCCATCAAATCCGAAGAATTATCTGGATATGTAGGTTCTTCCATCGAACAGACCATCTCGGGTTTAGTGCCCGGAGTTCGTATACAGACTTCCGATGCAACTCCCGGTGGTGATATCAATGTAGAAGTTCGTGGTATCGGTACCGTTACTGCTGGCTCGGAACCTTTATACATTGTCGACGGAATACCGATGGAAGGCGGCCTGTCAGCAGTCAATCCTGATGATGTATCCAACATTCAGATTCTGAAAGATGCCGCTTCAACCGCTGTATATGGCTCGCGCGGTGCCAATGGTGTAATACTTATTACCACAAAGCGCGGTGAAAGTGCAAAACCAACAATAACCATTAATGCCGCAACCACCATAGCCCAAATACAACATAAATTTGAATTGATGAACACAGCCCAATTGCTGGAATATTATAAAGATAAGAATCTGAATGAAAGATTCCGTTACACAACAAACCAAAATCAGGACTATTTTCCTTTCGACGAGAATCTCAATACAGACTGGCAAGATGCCATCTTCCAAAATGCCATTCAACAGAAATACAACTTGTCTATTGCAGGAGGAAGTAAAAATATGCGTTACCGAATTTCCGGCGAATACTTCGACCAGGAAGGTATTCTGATATGTACTGGAATGAAAAGATTCGCTTTCCGTTCCAACTTCGACATCGAATTAAATAAATGGGCCAAAGTAACTGTCAACTTTGCTCCTACGTTTATCAATCAGAAGAAGACCAGAGAAGGCGGAGAAGGCTCGAACAGTGTAATCCGAACCGCAATTTCCATGTATCCCTTTTTCCCGGTTAAACTCCCGAATGGAGAATATTTCTCCACATTAGAGTACAACTTGGCACCGACTAATGCAGCCGATTCAAGAGATCCCGAAACTGGCGCATTCCCCACTCTTACCGATTCACCATTGGCTGACAATCAAGACAACCCAGTCAGAATCGCTCACGAATACAAAAACGAAACGAGTCAGAATCGCATTGTTGGCGGTCTTAACTTCGAATTAAAGTTGGCCAAGGGATTAACGTTCAAACCATCATTGGCTATCGATATCATGTCATCCGAAAACTCAATATGGTATCCGGCTTCCATTGGCAAAAACCGTACTGACTCTGAAGCTTCCACCACAATGACCCGCAAGCTCATGTGGATTAACGAAAACATACTGACCTATCAGAAAGAGTTCGGAGACCATAATATCAGTGCCGTAGGAGGTATGACTATACAAAGCAACCAGCTCAACAAGCTCTACACATCCGCCTATCATTTTGCAACAGAGTCTCTCCCTTCCATCAACGGAGGTGTAGTCAACGGAGGATATTATAATAAGACTGAAGACCGTATGCTATCCTACATAGCCCGACTGACCTACGACTACAAAAGAAAATATATGGTTCAAGGAGTATTCCGTGCAGATGGTTCAAGCCGCTTCGGAAAGAACAACAAATATGGTTATTTCCCCTCCATTTCTGCAGGATGGGCCATGACGGAAGAAAAGTTCATGAAACCACTCAGGAAAGTACTTAGTGAACTCAAATTGCGAGGTAGCTTCGGGTTATCCGGCAACAATGCTATCGGAGACTACAACTATGAGACCAAAATGTCACAGCAATCGTATATAGTAGACGGTTCTGTTGTAAGTGGCTGGGCTCCATCGAACATCGCTAATCCAGATTTGAAATGGGAAGTGTCCAAACAGACAAACTTAGGTATAGATATAGGGCTTTTCCACAACCGAATATTCATGCAACTTGATTTGTACAAGTCTATCACCTCTGATATGCTTCTCAATACAATCGTTCCAAGCACTTTAGGAGTTTCACGTATGCTACAAAACGTCGGTTCCGTTGAGAATAAGGGTATCGAGTTCAACATCGTATCACGCAACCTGACCGGCAAATTCAAATGGACAACTACATTCAACATCTCTGCCAACCGAAACAAGGTATTGGCACTAGGACTCGATTCTGAAGCCATCACTGATGGAGTAGCAGAATCCAACATCACGAAAGTAGGCTATCCGATAGGTATGTTCTACGGAAATGTATTCGGCGGTATCTATCAGTCAATGGAGGAGATTCAAGCACTGCGGAACGACCCCTATTCAGGACTGGCTTTCGACCCGAACGTTCGTCCGGGAGACTGTAAATGGTATGATCTCAACGGTGACGGACTTTATGATGACAATGACCGTACTATTATAGGAAATCCTTATCCACGTTTCAATGCCGGTATGGTCAACACATTCTCATACAAAAACTTCTCATTTAGTTTTCAGTTGAACGGACAATACGGAAATCAGATTTACAACTATACATTACGTGAAACACTCCGCGGAAACAACAATAACAACCTTTCCATCAAAGTAGTAGACAGATGGCGTTCGCCCGAATCACCGGGTAATGGTTTAGCAGACCGTACTTACACCTCCAATGATGTACGTCCAACCACGGAAATGAGCAAATTTACCAACCGATATCTCGAAGATGGTTCTTATCTGTCCATCCGTAATATCCAGCTTTCGTACACATTCGACAAAAAAATGCTTCGAAAAACCTTTTTAAACGGATTAGTACTAAGTTTCAATATCGACAACTTGCATACTTTCACCCAATATACCGGTATGAACCCCGAAGCCAACACATTCCGTTCGGCTACCGCACCGGGCATCGACCGTACCGGATATCCTTTATCCAGAAATTTCACCATGGGACTGAAAGTTACATTATAAATCAAAAGCATGAAAAAGAATATGAAAAATTTGAAGAATATATTTACAATGGCATTGGTTACTACCTGTATGTCCGCTTGTACCGGTTTTCTAGACATTGAGCCGGAAACCACTTTAACGGGTAAGAATTTCTACAAGTCACCCGATGATATACGTTCGGCATTGTATTCAACTTACTCTTCTTTGAGAGACAACGGACTGTATTCGGCCAGCATCTATCTCTTCGGTGATGTGCGTTCGGATGTCGCATTCCCAAATCAGACCAATTATTATGCCAATACTTTCCGACATGAAATTGAAAAATTTACCATATCTGCCAACAACAGCGGAAACCAAAACTATTGGGCTCATCACTACAAAGGAATCATAAGAGCCAACACGGTCATCGAAAAAGGAAAAGAACTTTTCGGGAATGATGAAACTGTTCAGAAGTACATTGCAGAGGCCGAAGTACTACGTGCCCTTTTCTATTTCAACTTAGTTCGCGCTTACGGCGGAGTACCCATCATTATGGATATCCCGCAAGAATACACCGATTCCAGAGGTCATCTGCGTGCATCAACAGAAGAGGTGTATATACGGATTCTCACTGATTTGACCACCGCCATCGAATCTAACAATCTTTATCGCTCAACAAATAGCGGAGAGAAAACTCCAACAGGAAGAGTTAACAAATATGCGGCAGAAGCTTTACTGGGAAAAGTACTTCTATCCATGCCGAACGACATCACAGAAGCTGCTTACCCCAACGTAGAAGCATGGAAAGATATATCTGCCAATCCAAACATTACCGTATTTTATCCGGAAACGACCACTACGCAATACGAAGCCGCCAAGTATTATCTAGAAGATGTAATAAACAATGGAGGATACGAATTGTACCCGAATTTCAGTGAATTATTCAAGCCCACAAACAAACATTCAAGCGAATCTATATGGGAAGTGGAATACAAAACAGGTCAGGCCGAAGGATTGGGCAGCCCGTTCTACACTCTTTTCTCACCCGCATCTTATGCACCCCGCAATAAAGCCAACTCAAACGGATATATCCCATCTCCCATTTCAAATCAAGGAAATGGCGCATGCGCACCGACCGGATATTTTATGGACATGGCAAAGAAATGGGATTCCATGTATCCCGATTATCAATACGAAGTACGCAAGTTCGATGATGTTATCTACACCGATACACGCATCAGCAATGGTAATATCAAATTAGACACAGACGGTGTTTCTTATCTTCCGGTTAATGAGAACAAAGATTATACACAAAACGTCGCATATCCTTACGACCCTTATACTGGTACCTCTTTCCGGACTTCTGTCAAAGGCTTTAGCGCAGACGACCAGTGGATGTGCGGCAAATACATGGGTTCATCAGAATATAAAGTAAATGATTCTGATGACAATTGGTATATCCTCCGTTTTGCGGACGTACTGCTGTTATTGGCAGAAGCGGAAGCACATATAAGTGACGGAGTTCTATCACAAAGCGTTTTGAATAATACAATCAACCTTGTACGGGAAAGGGCCGGTATTGTTCCGTACCTTGCGTCTGGAGACTCTAATAAAGAATGGGTTCTAGATACTCCGGAAAAGGTTTATCAAGCAATCTATGACGAACGAACATTGGAATTGGCGTTCGAAGGACACCGCTGGTTCGATCTCGTACGCTCAGGGAAAGCAGTAGAAGTAATGAACCAACATTTCACCAACTTCTATAATGCTTATACTTCCAACAGCTCTCCTAATGTGAACAACTACTATATGAAGAGCGAAAAATTTGAGATTGACCAATACTGTACCTTATTTCCTATTCCGTCACAAGAGATACGTTCCAATCCTAAGCTGACACAGAATTATGGTGCAAGATAACAAATGTTATATAAACGAAAGGAAACATGATTATGAATAAGATTACCGCATTACTATCCATATTGTTTATTTCAGGTCTGTTCTGTTCTTGCGAACACCCCGGAATGGAATATATTGTACAAGAAAAAGGGTTGAACATACAAGAATCAACCATTTATGTAGACGGATTCCTGGCTAAAGGTACCCCTGCTTTTGCTGGTGATGAAAACGAACCGGGTGACCGCTTGGGTATCCCGTTCGTCAACGGGTTTGGTCGGAAACTACTCGTCAAGTTTGTTGATCGGTCATCCGAAACCGGATTGAAAATAGAAGACGGAGAGGTACAACTCTCCTTTCAGGGAGATAAACAATATGCTTATTTCCCAATAAGCGGAACCCCAACGCAAGACGGGGCGGTACCCATCTCATTTGATATTTTTGAAGATGGAGAAAAAATTGGCACTACTGTCACTAAAACAATTCCAATTTGGGCTGAGGGCACTCAACGTCCTGCACGTGAACTCATTCCTACCAGTGAGAAACCTTTTGTTCTTCTCGGTGGAGAAATTAACTGGGTAAATCAATCTGCTCCAGTGCCCGGAGCACAAAACGAACAAATATTTTGGTATGCGCGAATGTCCAGTCCCTCCACAGAAATCAAAACTGCAGGACTTACATACAACTGTGTTGCTAACCTACGTTACAATTCCATTATGATTGCCAATAATGCCATTCGCCCCAGTTTTACCGAAGAAAATGGCGTAAAAGCACTTACCTTATTTACTCCCACCCAAGAAAACATCGAACAATACCCCGAAGCTTTTACATTAAAAGACGGCACTCTAAGCCACGTTTGGGGAGAAAATGACATATTCTTTCATGGGACAAACTCAAAACCAATTTCTGTAGGCATGTGGGACGAAAACACATCTGATATACTCTATGGCGGAAACCGCACACGTCCCATGTCATCCGCATCTTGGACTATCAGTGCTTCAACGCCCAAGTCTTATATCGAAAAGCCTGGTAACTATAAGATATACATCAAGTATGCAAATACAGATGCCGGTAATGACATCGTGCAGTATTTTCCCAAACATCCTGTCACAGGAGAAACAGGATGGGTGCCTTTTGAATTTACAATTACTGAAAATCCGGTGTCCGGATTTGTTGTCAATCCAAACCTTACTACTGATACTGACATACCGACCTTCAATGAAGATTGGGAACCTACAGAAAGTAATCCCGTAAAAGCAGTACGAGGAGAATTGGTATACAAAAGTAACCAGCAAACGAAAATTCTAACCAAAGGAGAGGCACTTGGAGGTAATATTGCTATGCGCATTTGGTTTGCAACATACAAGTCAGAAGGGGCTACAGCACCAACAGGCTATAACTTCAAAGCACATGATGATAGTAAGAACAATTGGTTTAGAGGATTCTACACACCAGATGTTGTAAAAGTAGCCGGTAACAAATCCAAAATTGGAGCTGGAACAGCCAACAAGAAAAGTAATGAGACCGTTCATTTCTTTGAAGATCCAAAATTAAATGAAAAGTACTTCATATCGTATGTCGATTTCAATGCGGATGCAAGTACCTTATTAAATAAAGCGGGAACATTCACTTTCATATTCGATTCACTGCCTAACTCAGGCACGGCAACCCCCAAATTTGAGAATGGATTCACCTGTCCCATAAATGTTATAGTACAAGAATAAACAACAAATGTGAGTTCAATGATTTTTCACGTTATATTACTCTGAAAATTCATTGGACTCACATAGACTAATTGATATAGATATAGAATTCACAAAAAGATTTAATCAAAAGTGATGAACAAACTAATAACAATCTCATCCGCACTCCTTGCGGCAACTGCCATAAAAGCGCAATCGCCTAATGTGATATTTATATTAGCAGATGATTTAGGCTATGGGGACATTTCCGCATTCAATCCAGAATCCAAAATCCATACTCCGAACATTGATAATTTGACACACTCCGGAATTTCCTTTACGGATGCCCATTCATCTTCCGCACTCTCCACTCCCTCGCGCTACTCCATTATCACCGGAAGGTATCCTTGGCGGACAACCATGAAAAGTGGAGTGCTGAACGGGTTCTCTCCAGCCATGATTACTCCCGACCGCCGGACAATTGCCCAAATGTTTTCTGAAAACGGCTACAGCACTGCCTGCATCGGGAAATGGCATCTTGGTTGGGACTGGGCATACATACAAAATAGTCAGAGAAAACAGAAAGATGTAGACTTCTCACAACCCATCAAAAACGGACCTACAGAGAGAGGATTTGACTATTTCTACGGCATACCAGCATCGCTGGGCACAGCTCCACACGTTTATATAGAAAACAACAAAGTGACTGCTCTTCCCAACCGTACCATCGGTCCACAGAAAGGAATCAAACTGATACGCAACGGAGTGGCAGGCGCCGATTTTGAGCCGCAAGACTGCCTGCCTAATATCATACGCCACAGCGTGGATTATATCGACAAACAACGCAACAGTCAAAAACCGTTCTTCCTCTATCTCCCCATCACCGCACCACATACGCCCGTATTACCGGCAGAGAAATATAAAGGTCAAACAATTATAGGAGATTATGGCGATTTCGTAGCCATGATAGATGACATGGTGCAACAAATTGTAGAAACATTAAAGAAAAATAACCAACTGGAAAATACCATCATCATCTTTACATCGGATAACGGATGCGCTCCTTATATAGGTGTAAAAGAAATGGAAGAGAAAGGACATCACCCAAGTTACATCTACAGAGGTTATAAAAATGATATTTACGAAGGTGGACACCGTATACCGCTCATCGTATCCTGGAAGGGAAAATACGCAAACGAAAGCAATGGATCACTGGTCTCACTTGCCGACTTTTATGCTACCTTTGCCCAAATGATGAACTATCGGCTAAAGGATAAAGAAGCAGAGGATAGTTATAGTATATGGCCAATACTAAACAAAAAAGGGACGTCTGCGCGTAAGAACCTTATTTATGCATCGGGCAAAGGATACCTTTCTCTGCGCACTCCCAAATTGAAGCTAGTATTCCACGGTGGTTCAGGCGGATGGGGTTATCCGAACAAGCCTGCCGAACTTGCCCAGTTGCCTAGTATGCAACTTTTCGATCTGGAGAAAGATCCGTCGGAAACTATGAATCTCATCGGTGACAAACGTTATAAGAAAAATGTAGAAGAAATGACACAACTAATCAGGAAGTATGTAGAAGAAGGACGTTCCACACCCGGAAAGAAGAGCGCGAATGATACAGGCAATAGCTGGGAGCAAATCGAAATTTTCATGCAATAGCAGAATTCTAAAGTTAAAATATTAATATCTCAAAATATCGACAAATGAAAGCAATTAATTGTCTCTTATGGGAATGTCTCGCAATAGTTCCTTCGGCACTGATGGCTCAAACAACCAACAGTCAGCCTAATATCGTGTTAATCTTAGCCGATGATATGGGGCGCGAATGTTTAGGATGTTACGGTAGTACCTATCACACCCCAAACCTTGACAGACTTTCGGAAATAGGAGTGAGATTCGACAATTGTTTCTCCCAACCCCTAAGCACACCATCACGTGTACAACTAATGACAGGTAAATACAACAATAAGAATTACTCACGCTTTGGACACTTGAATCAAACGGAAAAAACCTTTGCCCATTTGGCAAAAGATGCCGGATATACTACTATGATAGCCGGCAAATGGCAATTAGGCAGAAACAAAAACTTACCTCATCATTTTGGTTTTGATCGCTATTGCCTTTGGCAGTTAAGCTATGACAGAATGATAAAAGAAAGATATGCTGCTCCATTAATAGAACAAGATGGAGGTATAAAAATTTATTCAAACGATGAATATGGACCGGATATATTCGCTCAATATGTGACCGACTTTATTGAAGAAAACAAAGCTAAACCTTTCTTCGTGTATTATCCTATGGTACTGGTGCACGACCCATTTTACCCCACTCCACAAAGTGACGTATGGGAAGACCCCTCCATGCGCGAGGTACGCAATAACGCCAATTTTCCAAAGATGGTAGAACATGTAGACAAAAACGTGGGCATGATATTCAACAAGTTGGAAAATTTGAACTTATTGAGCAATACCATTATCATTTTTATAGGAGATAACGGAACAAATCGTAAAATTAGAACAACCATGAAAGATGGATCGGTAGTGAGGGGTGGAAAGGGACTGACAAGCGACACCGGAGTACGTGTACCCATGATAGTTTACTGGGGAAAGAGTGTCTATACAGAACATGAATGTACAGATATGATAGATTTTACCGATTTTATGCCTACTTTTGCCGAAGCCATGAATACTAAAATGCCTAAAGAATGGGATATAGACGGTCAAAGCTTTTTACCTCAAATAAAGGGGAAGAAAGGTAAGGCTCGCGAATGGGTGTTCTGCCATTACGATTCGAGATTCGGCACATCAGGAAGTAAAAATGCAAAACAATTTTTCAGAGATGTACGATATAAACTCTATTCTGATGGCAATTTTTATGACACGATAAACGATCCCGAGGAAACAAATCCGATCAAAAAGGGTAGAGGAAGTGCAGAAGCGGAAAAGTCAAGAAAAAAGCTAGAAAAGCTCTTCTTAACTATACCAGCTTGGAAAGTGGGAGATCCTGCAGTGCCTATGTGCATATTACCAGAATTTCCTTTATTAGAAACTCCTAAAGACATGGGATTAGACCAGATATTACACTCATACTAAAAAATTATATGAATAAACTAATAACATGCTCATCGGCACTATTTACAACAACAGCCATAAACGCCCAATCTCCCAATATAATATTTATATTAGCGGATGATTTAGGTTATGGAGATATCTCAGCATTCAACCCAGAATCTAAGATTTCCACTCCCAACATTGATAATCTGACTCAAGATGGGATTACTTTTACGGATGCACATTCCTCCTCCGCTTTGTCAACACCTTCACGATATTCCATTCTCACCGGAAGATATCCATGGCGTACTAAATTAAAAGAAGGAGTGCTTGACGGATACTCTCCTGCCATGATTACCCCTGATCGTCGAACAATAGCCCAAATGTTATCTGAAAATGGTTATAACACTGCTTGTATTGGTAAATGGCATCTGGGCTGGGACTGGGGATATCCTCAAAATGCCCAAAATAAAAAAGATGTAGATTTTTCACTCCCTATCAAAAATGGTCCTACAGACAGGGGATTCGACTATTTTTACGGCATACCTTCTTCTCTTGACATAGCACCTTATGTCTATGTAGAAAATAACAAAGTGACTGCTCTTCCTAATCATATAATCGAACCTCAAAAAGGACTTAAACTGATGCATGGGGGAGTAGCAGGAGCTGACTTTGATCCACAAGATTGCCTTCCTAATATCATTCGTCACAGCATAAGCTATATCAGCAAACAAAAAAACAGCAAGAAACCCTTTTTCTTGTATTTGCCCATCACAGCTCCTCATACACCGGTATTACCTGCAAATAAATATAAGGGAAAAACCACAATAGGAGATTATGGTGATTTTGTCGTGATGATAGACGATATGATACAACAAATCATAAAAGCACTACAAAAAAATGGTCAACTAGATAATACCATTGTGATCTTTACATCTGATAATGGTTGTGCACCCTATGTTGGTGTAAAAGAGATGGAAAAACAAGGACATTTTCCAAGTTATATTTACAGAGGTTATAAAACAGATATTTATGAAGGAGGACATAGAATTCCCCTAATAGTATCTTGGAAAGGAAAATTCTCCAACGAAACAAATAATTCTCTTGTCTCTCTTACCGACTTCTATGCAACTTTTGCACAAATGGTCAATCACAAACTAAAAGATGAAGAAGCTGTAGATAGTTACAGTATATGGCCTATATTAAGTAAGCAAGGGGCTTCTAACCGCAAAGACCTTGTTTATGAATCAGGAAAAGGATATCTGTCTCTGCGTACACCACAACTTAAACTAGTATTCAATGGAGGTTCAGGCGGATGGGGATACCCTAATAAACCCGCAGATCTAGCACAATTACCTCCAATGCAACTATTTAATCTTAAAGAAGATCCATCGGAGAAAGAAAATATTATTCACGATAAATGCTACGAACAAGAAGTAAAAGAAATGACACAGCTCATTAGAAAGTACGTGAAAGAAGGACGTTCTACACCAGGAGCAGAAGTAGCAAACGATACTGAGAACGATTGGAAACAGATAAATATTTTTATGCAATAATCATTTATAAAACAACAAAACCATGCATTACTTACTAGTGAACATTTTCTGTGCATTGACTCTATCAACAACCAGTCCTAACGCAGAAAGAGCCCAACAAACTTTGGATGCCCTCTACAAATATTATGCAGCACCCAATACTTGTTTGCTGCGCGAAAATTATCCTTCTGACCAGAACACCAAAGCAACTTATCTGGCGTCAGAAGAACAAGCAAAAAGACGCAATGAATATTCCTACCTTTGGCCGTATTCGG
>OGIS01000653.1_pt1 | contig 17196 bp, 18 predicted proteins | sample 1571821 | NCBI WGS metagenome assembly OGIS01 (sample SAMEA2581965, study PRJEB24529) | metagenome | biome: Human gut stool | place: China | collected 2011
GATCCATTATTCTGAAATTTCTTGCATCTATCTGCATTTGCGCAGAAGTTGTACCCCATACATATGCTATAGGAACATCAAGAGTATCGACTTCTTCAAGAAGAGGAACAAGAGTATCGGAGTCTATAGTCTTTTCGTGATAGAGCCTGAATAATCCAACGCTTTCACATAAGAGCACGAATGATATTGCAAATGTAATGAGTGCTTTAAATATATGCTCATCACTGAGCTTATTAATAGCCTTTAAGCATATTACAATCTGCATAAGGTATACAATAATAAGGTAGCGGTATTCAAAAAAATATCCATCATATAAAGTATAAGAGAATATGAATATTGCGATATTAACTAATATTATTGTATATGGAATTATCTCTGTAAAGTCGATATCCTTCTGTTTTATTTCTTTAATAATGCGTTTAACAGATATTACCATAAGAATTAATATGAATAATATAAAGCCTATGGATAATATCTGGATTATTCCCCTGAATGAGAAAAGGCTTGTTGTTGTTTCAATAGAAATTCCACACAGTAATTGCAGATATCCCATTATAAGACTTCCTATGTTGTGCCAGAATTCATATATACCTGTTAATACCATAGAGCTTTCTTTAGACTGGAAAACAAATATATGACCTGATATGGCTTTGCAGGCAAATGTTAATACAAGCTGTGCCATAGTAAATATAAAGCCATAGTCTTTAAGCACCTTTAAAGAATTCTTATAGATAATCTTAAAGACATAGTAGAACACACAAGGAACTAATATTGTAATAGCAACATATATTCCACTTGAAATTGCTGTAAGCATAGAGAAAAGTGTTGCAAATACAATTGATATATATAATTTGATATTGTTGTGCGATACATTTTCTGAGCCAGCCTGTAAAGCTTTATTATTACGGTGTTCTAACTGTACGACAACCCATAATAAAAGAAGCATAGTTATTATCTTTACGCTGTAAGAGCCCTGCTCGCCAAGAACCATTGCAAAATAAGAAAGGTTGTTATCTATGAAATGGTCTGGTGTCATAAATGGACATAAAAGGAAGATAAATCCAAGAGCAATCTCAAAAGCGGATAATTTGAATTCCTTTAATAGGTTATAGAATATAACAGCTATTACAACATCAAGTATAATATTGGCGATTCCAAATCCGAGAAAGATATTTCCTGTAATGCCGTAGAAAAGTGCGGCAAGCGGAGTCGGTGAATCAAGACCAAGAGTAGTTGTCAGTGCAAAGGTTGATGGAACTAAAGATTTACATCTCCATATTTCAACAGCCTGCAGATAAGCTGATGAAGCATCAAATCCAAGGTGATGTTCAAGTTCAAATAAGTTACTGTAAATAATTATTGCAGACTGTACAACAATAACGAACAGCATAAAAATAAAAAGGATACCCTTAGGTGTTATTTTATTATCCTTTTTGAACTGGTTAATTAAGTTATATGACATACATTATCTCCTATTATTTATAGAATATAAAAGCTTTAATGCCAGTTGGCGTTGCAGGAAAGCTAATGATTTATTATATAATATCATATAGAAAATGTCTAATAAAACAGATACATATTGTTGAATAATAAAGTCCAGTTTGATAAAATTATTATAAATATAATTAATTAAGGGAATAGTGAACTGATGAAAGATAGACTTGGCAGTGTGTGCAGGCGTTAAAGAGCAAAATCCAGATAAGGGGCTTATGACACAAGAAAGAACTGTCCAATGGGAGAATGATAAAGAGTTTATTGGAAGGATAGAGAGCCAGCTTACAGAAAAGCTTGGCATTTCACCAATTGTAAGTAATGATGGCACATTAAGTTTCTACAAGTTAAGATAATGTCAGGCAAGGACAGTAATTCAGTGAATATAAAGCCAGGAAAAATTGACAAATGGGGTCTGTTGGGATATAATTTTAAAGCTTATAGAAAGGCGTAGTGTGCCTATATTGAAACGTTAAATATTCAGTTATTTAAGAAATGAGGTATATCATGAAAAAAACAGCATTGATAATGGCAGGCGGAAAAGGCGAGAGATTTTGGCCAAGGAGTAGAGTGAACCTTCCAAAGCAGTTCTTGTCATTAACAGATGACGGTAAGACAATGATTCAGCTTACGGTGGAAAGAATAAGTCCATTAGTTGACATTAAAGATGTATATATTGCAACAAATGCTAATTATAGAGAGCTTGTTAAAGAACAGCTTCCAGGTATTCCAGAAGAGAATATCCTCTGCGAACCAATAGGAAGAAATACAGCACCTTGTATAGGTCTTGGAGCTGTACATGTTGCATCTAAATATGATGATGCAGTTATGATAGTTCTTCCATCAGATCATCTTATTAAGCATAATGATATATTTAAAGATACATTTGTTAATGCCTGTGAGGTTGCTGAGAGCGGAGCTAATCTTGTAACAGTAGGTATTACACCTAATTATCCAGAGACGGGCTATGGTTATATCAAGTATAATAAGGATAACAAGGAAGGCGTGAGCTATTCAGTTGAAAAGTTTGTTGAAAAGCCAGATCTTGAAACAGCCAAGTCATATCTTGAAGATGGTTCTTATCTTTGGAATTCAGGTATGTTTGTATGGAAGGTTTCAACAATACTTGAATGTTTTAAGAGCTTTATGCCATCAACATATGATGGACTTATGAAAATTAAGGCTTCTGTTGGAACAGCTGATTATCAGGATACACTTAAGAAAGAATTCCCTGACCTTGAATCACAGTCAGTGGATTATGGAATTATGGAAAAGGCTGATGATATATATACATTAGCAGGTAATTTTGGCTGGGATGATGTTGGTTCTTGGCTTGCAGTTGGCAGAATTAAAGAGAATAATGAAGATGGCAATGTTGTCAATGGCAATGTTGTTACTGTTAATACAAAGAACTGTGTAATTGAAGGAGCAGACAAGCTTATAGCAACAGTAGGCTTAAGAGATATGATTGTTGTTGATACTAAAGATGCGACACTTATTTCAACTAAAGAGAATGCTGGAGAGATAAAGAAAGTCCTCGCAAGTTTAAGAGAAGCAGGAAAGAATGAATATTTATAAAATATGCAGACTAAATTAAAGAATGGAGTAGAATTATGAAAAATGCATTAATTACAGGTATTACAGGACAGGACGGCTCTTATTTGGCAGAACTTCTTCTTGAAAAAGGCTATAACGTATATGGCCTTATGAGAAGAAAGAGTGTCGTTGATTATGGTAATGTAGACCACATTAAGGATAAGATACATTTTATATATGCAGATATGCAGGATATCGTATCATTAATATCAGCTATGAGAATATCACAGGCAGATGAGGTATATAATCTTGCTGCACAGTCTTTTGTAGCTACATCGTGGGATACACCTTGTACAACAGCAGATATTGATGCTATCGGTGTAACTAATATGCTTGAAGCTATCAGAATAGTTAAGCCAGAGTGCAGATTTTATCAGGCATCAACATCAGAGATGTTTGGTAAGGTACAGGCAATCCCTCAGACAGAGGATACACCTTTCTATCCAAGAAGCCCATATGGAGTTGCTAAGCTTTATGGACACTGGATTACTAAGAATTATAGAGAAAGTTATGATATGTATGCCTGCTCAGGAATTCTTTTCAACCATGAATCAGAAAGACGTGGTAAGGAATTCGTTACAAGAAAGATTACTAATGCAGTAGCACGTATTAAGTTAGGACTTCAGGATTGTGTAGAACTTGGTAATCTTGATGCAAAGAGAGACTGGGGTCATTCAAAGGATTATGTAAGAGCTATGTGGTTACTTTTACAGCAGGAAGAGCCAGATGATTATGTAATCGCTACTAATGAGACAAGAACAGTAAGAGAATTTGCCAAGACAGCATTTGCTGCGGCAGGAATTGAAGTTGAGTTTAAGGGCGAAGGCGTTAACGAGATAGCAAAGGATAAGGCAACAGGTAAGGTTGTACTTAAGGTTAATCCAGACTTCTTCAGACCAGCAGAAGTTGAACTTCTTATTGGTAACCCAGCTAAGGCAGAAGCAAAGCTTGGCTGGAAGAGAGAGATTTCTTTCCAGGAATTAGTTGAGAGAATGGTTAAGAATGACCTTAAATTAATTAAGAATCAATAAATAAAGATTATAGTTATTATTTTTATTAAATGTTGTAGTAGAAAGTGGTAATATGGAAAATGCCAGAGCAACAGCAGTTGATTTATTTAAATTAATTAGTTCGATATGTGTAGTAAGTATTCACACAAGAGTAGCAAATATGTTTCCTCCTTTTATTAATTGGTTTATAATAGGTGTTTGCGAAACGCCAAACACCGCATAAATACGGCATTTTTTGTTGCCAAAATAAAATATCTCCTCAAAGTTTATGGTAAAATAGAGTTGACTAGAAACTAAATACCAATCCACCTTTAAGGAGATATACCTATATGATAACACATAAGCAGCTCACTTTGGCAGAAGTTTTTGAAGATTGTCAAAATAAATTCGACAACGATAAATATCAGTTTCTTTCTCTTCTTGATGAAGCCATTAACCTCGATGAAATTGTTCCTGTTTCTTTTGTTTCTCATTTTCACGCTCGAATCGGAAGACCACGCAAACACCAGCTTTATCCTATGCTCAAGGCTCTTCTGCTTCAGCGTATTTTTTCAATCCCGACTGACACGCTCCTGATTGTGTTTTTGAAATACTCTCAGGAACTGCGTGATTTCTGCGGTTTTGATGTTGTACCAGATGGTTCAAAATTTATCGTTTTAAACAGGATTTCTTATCGGACTTACAATCTATGTTCAATCGTCTTGTAGACCTAACCTAACCGATATGCCAAAAACTGAATCCGGTTCTTGCTGACATGACTATCTTTGATACCTCCGGCATTGAAGCATAGGTTACGGAAAATAATCCGAAGTATGCCAACCGTATTATTAAACAGTTGAACGCTTTTAAGAAATCCCATAACCTTGATGATTCCTACGATCCTTACAAAGCAGCCTATGGTTCCATGCCAACTCATGCTGCATCCAATCAAGCGATACAGCAGATGTACATCAACGGTCACTTCTGTTATGCTTATAAATTCGGTATCGTCACAAATGGACTTGGCATTGTGAATAATACGCAGTTGAAAAACCTCTTATACGGACGAGCGATACCGCTCGTCCGCTCATATGATATCAGTTATCCGCTAAAAGATACCGCATCAGATAAATTTTTTATCAAATGAAAACGATCACTAATCTGAATTGCATCAGGGTGTGCATTACTTACTGCTGATGAATATGTATGTGCACCATCTCTTGAAACCACTTTTAAATTAGGGTAACTTCTAAGCTAATCTTCAACAATTTTAGTTTCGCGGGAATTAATTATATCAATAATTTTGTGGGTATCTAAATCAACCATATCTGTTCCATATGTATACCTTTTGCGAAAAGCAAAATCATCCACACATATTTTTGTTACTCTGGATTTATCCACAATAGTTGGCATTTTTTTTAAGTAGATCACAAATGCTGCTTTTACATACTTTTATAGATGAATTTTTCAATAATGCAGAGGCTGTTACTGAACTCCGTTTCGTTGATGTATTCATTATTTTATCTAGTAAACGGTTGGTTTTCTTTCCGTTTGGAGCTACAAAATCAAATCGCTCAGAAAATGTTTTATGTGTACAATTTTCATTAAGGCAAAACATTTTTCTTGTATTCAATAAAAGAATTGCTTGCTTATCCTGGATTGGAATATCCTGAATTTCTCGCTGATATATGGAATGGATTTTTGATGAAGTCTCTCCACAAAAAGGACACTTAACATCTTTTTCAATAGATTCAGCAATTAATATAATCTTCTCTTTTTTAATTTTATATCCAACACATTTTAAGCTCTTGTCTAAATTTTGTATAAATGCTTGCTTCATAATATCACCATCCTCCAATAATTATAAAGCAAAATCACTTTATTATCAACTAAGTCTGGAAAGAACCGATGGAGCGTTTACAAAGAAACCAACAACAAATATTTTATCGAAGCAAGCAGCGTATAGAAATAATTATGTGCCTGCAAGGAAATTTGCTGGAGCAATTCAGCAGATTGAAAAATACATTTTTGTTTAAATTCTTTAAAAAGTGAAAGAGACAGCTTCTATTTAAAATTATGTAAGATTTTAATTGGAAATGTAAAACCGTAGGTTGTTAATCCACAGGGAATATTGCTTATAGGTCGTAGTAAGGATTTTAATGAGCAACAAACTAGAGATTTTGAATTATTAAAAAGACAGTAAAAAAAAACGCCTGTAGCTACTAATAAATCGCCCAAAAAGCAATCGTAAAAAAATACGATTGTTTTTTTGCACATTTCTGCATATAATATATTTAATAAGAACAAAATGGAGGCAATTGATATGCGTGAAACAAGGACATTAGAGTTCAAAGAAACGATTACGAACACATTTTTAAAAACAGTCAGTGCCTTTTCAAATTATGACGGCGGAATAATCATTTTTGGAGTAGATGATGATAGGAATATAAAAGGTTTGTCAGATGTAAATTTTCCAGATATTGGATAAGCCGTTCATAATCCTCATGTGAAATCGGCTGTGTACCTTCTTCCACTTCATCGTCGGAAAAGAGGTCAACTTCCTCTGCCTGCTTTTCAGCTTAATATACTGCATCGGATTGAAACTCACCACCGAATGTAGCTTTGCAGTTCTTCACACACTGCACGATATTTTTCTGCGTAAATGCTTCCTTTCTCCCAGATAAAATCAAAATCGTGCTGCATTTTAAAATCTAAGAGTTGAATTTCTCTTAGTGTCCCCTTTTCTAATTCGTCTTCAACCGCAACTTTATACATAAATGAAATTCCGCAGTCTTTCTTTAAGAATCCTATAATAGTATGCATATTTTCTACTTTTACATAATGCTGAAAATCTTCTATATTCATTCCTCTTGCAAGCAATAATTCTTCCAGAATATTTCTTGTTCCGGAACCTGCTTCCCTGACAAGCAGACGTTCCTGCAAAAGCTCTTTCATTGTTTTTGGATTTTCTTGTTCGAATTTATGCTCGACTGCACAAACTGCTATATAATCTTCGGTGCTATATTTTATATGTTCATAGTTCTCTTTCGGATAATTTCCTTCCACCAATGCCATATTAATATCCCCTTTATCAAGCAAAGTTAACAGTTGCGCCGTATTCCCATAATGGATATGCAAATTCATCTCGGGATGTTTTAGCAAAAAAGCAGCCAGCCGCTCTACAATCGCATATTCTCCAATTGTCATTGTAACTCCAATAGAAAGGACTTCTTTCTTATTTTCTTGCCATTTGATTTCATTTTTCAGTGCAAGCTGATCATTTTTCATCGTCATAAGACGCTTTTTTAATATCGCTCCTGCTTCTGTCATTTTAAGTTGCTTGTTATGATAGGAAAATAATTTGGTATCATATTCTTTCTCCAGAAAATGAATATGCTGTGATACTGCGGGTTGTGTAATATGAAGTCTCTTGGCCGCCTCTGTGAAATTCATGGTTTCAGTAACCATCAAAAATGTTTCTATTCTAAAATCTAACATGCTGTTTTCCCTTTTTATCAATAATATATTTTTATCTTTCAATAACATTATATAATTTTTTATTATTGTTTTCCAGTGTTATACTTTGTAATTGTTTAGTAGATTTCAAGTTACTGGTCACACATAATGTAACCGTAACGATTTCAATTACAAAACACAAAACTATTTCAAAGAAAGGAATCTATCATGAATTTTATCAAGAAAAATCTTATCGGTATTCTGGTTTGTTTCTTTATTGCCATTCCTTCCTGGCTTATAGGAAAAATATTTCCTGTCATCGGGGGACCTGTCATTGCGATTCTTACTGGAATGGTAATCACATGTTTCTGGACAAATAAAAAAAATGCGGAAGCCGGAATCAAATGGACTTCCAAAATAATTTTGCAGACCGCTGTCGTCCTCCTTGGTTTTGGTATGAACCTCGGAGTTATTTTGCAGACCGGATGTCAATCCCTTCCGATTATCATCAGCACAATTAGTACGTCTTTGCTTATCGCATGGCTGCTTCGTAAAGTGCTGAATGTTCCTTCTAATACCTCTATTTTAGTCGGAGTTGGTTCTTCTATTTGCGGAGGTTCTGCAATTGCCGCCACTGCACCCGTCATTGACGCTGATGATACAGAAGTTGCACAGGCGATTTCCGTTATCTTCTTCTTTAATGTCATCGCTGCTGTACTATTTCCAATTCTTGGAAATACACTCGGTTTTGATACTACAAGCGGAAATGCTTTCGGTATATTTGCCGGAACTGCGATTAATGATACATCTTCTGTCACTGCTGCCGCCTCTACCTGGGATAGTATGTGGAATCTAGGAAGTGAAACACTGAATACTGCTGTCACTGTAAAACTGACTCGTACTCTTGCAATCATTCCAATTACACTTGTTCTGTCCTTGATTCGTGCAAAGTCAGCCGCAAAAGATGGAAGAACAACCGGAAATTTCAGCCTGAAACGTGCATTTCCAATGTTTATCCTGTATTTTATCATTGCAGCAATTATCACAACTATATGCATGAGCCTCGGCGTGAGCGCAGATGTATTCGTGCCACTGAAAGAATTGTCTAAGTTCTTCATCATTATGGCGATGGCTGCAATTGGCTTAAACAGCAATGTTGTCAAACTGGTGAAATCCGGCGGAAAACCAATTCTACTTGGAGCATCCTGCTGGATTGGCATTACTGTAGTCAGCCTGATAATGCAACATATCATGAATATCTGGTAAGAGTCGAGGGGGGCCGGTTGGGGACGGAGCACCAAAGAAAGGCTGGTGAGGATTTTATGAAGAAAATAGTTTTAGCATTGGCATTTGTCCTTTGGGGAAGTTTTATGATTTCTGGATCTGATGAAGCAGTCACTTTGATTGAAGCAACCGGAACTTATAGTGACACAATTACACTTCCTGATGGTGGAAATTATATTGGCATTGAATGTGAGAATTTCACTGGAAACATTGAATTAAATATTGAACTATAAATGAGCAAATTTGAAAAATTGCACAAAACTACGCCACACATAATAGTTTCTGCTTTTGACTGTCACAAGGTCAAAGTTCTTATGTGTTATGGATAATTCGGCAGCCAGTTCACTGAGCTTCTTTTTCATTCCTGACGGGTACAGCAAACGATTTGTTTTCAAAGCACCAATGGTATGAAATCCTTGTATGGCAAAAAAGAAGTAATATTTATTGCGGAGAATATTAAATATGATCTAAAAAGGCTCTTAACTGATAGTGGTTTAAGAGCTTTTTTGATAAGTATAGTTGGATGAGTGCAAGAATTATTTATTGACAGTATATAGAATATGTAATAATATATTATTATAAATAATGAATAAAGGATTGATAATAGTTAGAAAGTGATAACTATGGTAAGGGAATATAAGTAATAATGACAATTATATGATAAAATTCAATTGACGGTACCAATAGATATAAGTAAAATTGATATAATAACAAAAGAAGATGTTGAAGAATTACTAAAGGAGATTGAAAAGCTAAATTTACAAGAAAAAATAAACTGTTCTCAAAAAATTTATAATATATATAATGTTATAAGTAAAGAAGTTTCGGTTGATGGTAAAGAATATTCGGAAACAGATTATGGTAAAATACATCTATATGAATTATATACAGTGCTTAATAATATTCTTGTGGAATAGTAAGGAGATGAATGATATGTATAATGAGAATGACGTTAATACAGCATTTTTAAATAATGCAATAGGTAGATTATTTAATAAAGAAGATTATAATATTGAAAAAAATAGAGTGCTTATTAGCAATATGGATGATACAAAGAAAGAATTATTGAAGGAAACAATATCTAATGCTGTTAAAAAGTATGAATATAAGGTAGGTTAGATGTATAAATAACTAAAGAATAAAAGAGGAAATAATAATGAAACATACAATTTTTACCCCATACAGAGTATGCCCCTTAGGTGCACATGTAGACCACCAGCTTGGACCGGTTACAGGCTTTGCAATTGACAGGGGAGTTGAATTAGAATTTGATATAACAGAAGATGGAACATTTGACCTTATCAGCAAGAATTATCCAGGGCATATAATGTTCACGCTTGAAGATGAGTTGGAACGAGAGATGCTTTGGGGGGATTTTCTTAAAGCTGCGATTGTTGCACTTTCAAGAAAATATGAATTAAGGAGAGGTATCAAAGGTGTTATTGAAGGAACACTGCCAGTTGGAGGATTGTCATCCTCAGCGGCAGTTATTCTTACATATCTTAATGCCGTATGTATAGCTAATGATATTCAGATTACAAGACCTGAGATTATAAGTAATGCTATATGGGCAGAGCGTAATTATATAGGAGTTAATGTTGGCAAGCTTGACCAGAGCTGTGAGGTATATTGCAGAAAAAATGGTCTGTTATTTCTTGATACACTGGATGATTCCAATGAGATTATACCGGTAAGTTCCAATATGAATCCATTTGAGATTATGATTGTGTTTGGCGGAAAGGAAAGACAGCTTGCTGGTTCTGCATATAATACCAGAGTTGATGAGTGCAAGGCGGCGGCGTATGCATTACAGGCGTATGCAGGTATGGATTATGGTAATTATAAAGATACATATTTAAGAAATGTACCTATAGGTGTCTATTTGCAGTACAAGGACAGGCTTCCAGAGAATTGGAGAAAAAGAGCTGAGCATTTTTATGGTGAAATACAGAGAGTAAAAGACGGAATTAAGGCTTGGAAGAAAGGTGATATTGAAGAATTCGGACAACTTATGTTCCAGTCTGGAAGAAGTTCCATAGAGCTTTATGAAACAGGATCTGATAATTTGAGAGATTTACAGGATATATTTGAAAATACAGATGGAATATATGGCGGAAGATTTTCAGGTGCAGGCTTTAATGGTTCAAGTATTGCTCTTATTAATCCAGATAAGAAAGAAGAGATTGCTGATAAGGTAAGAAAAGAGTATATAAAGAGGCATCCTAATTTAGAGAAGGATTTTGCTATTTATTTCGTTAATACAGCAGATGGAATTAAGTTATAAAGATTACACAGTATAGAAGAGGAATTATATATGAAATGTATAGTATTAGCAGCAGGTTATGCAACAAGATTATATCCATTAACAGAGAATTTTCCAAAGCCTTTATTGGAAGTTAAGGGTAAAAGCATATTAGACTGGTTGTTAGAAGATGTTCAATCTACCAATATGGTCGATGAGGTTATAGTTGTGTCTAATCATAAGTTCTATGATATATTTACTGAATGGGCAGATAAGGCAAAGAATAGATTAAGTGGAATGAAACTTACAATCTTAGATGATGGCTCAACAGACAATGATAATAGGTTAGGTGCAGTTAAAGATATAGCATTTGCAATAAATGAATGTAATTTGACAGGTGCAGATAAAAATGTATGCGAAGATGGAGTGCTTGTTCTTGCTGGTGACAACCTTTTGGATTTCTCTATTAAAGGATTTATTGATTTCTACAAAGAGAAAAATACAACCTGCATAATGAGACATTATGAGCTATCTTTAGAAAAGTTACAGCGAACAGGCGTTGTTGAGGTTGATTCTTCTGATAAGGTTATTTCGATGGAAGAAAAGCCTAAAGAACCAAAGAGCAACTGGGCTGTGCCACCATTTTATATTTATGGCAAAGAGGATTTGCCGGTTATTGTTGATTGCGTCAATGATGAGGAGATTAATCTTGATGCACCGGGTGGATTTATTGAGTGGTTTTGCAAGAAACGTGAAGTTTATGCGTATGAAATGCCTGGTAAGAGATATGATATAGGTAATAGGGAAAGTCTGGAGTGGATTAGGGAGAATTACTAATAATAAATTTGATAGCGATAAATTTGAAGGGATTGATATAGAATCTCAAACAAGTGTTGAAATGCATGAAGAAAATACAGCGAAAGTGTCTTTAAATGTTATAGTAGGAAGCAGTGAAGATAATCAGCCATTCAATATTGATATAGTAATGAGTGCTAAATTCAGATGGAGAGATACTATAGATATAGCTAAAGTTAAGGAATTATTAAAAGTTAATGGTGCTTCTGTATTGTTATCGTATATAAGACCTATAGTCGCTAACTTGACTAATAGTTCTCAGTATTCAGTATTAAATATTCCATTTATGGATTTTACACAATCTGATAGTAAGTGAAGTTTTTAATTAATCAGACATTATACAAAAATATCAGACAAATTTTTATTTTTGTATGGTAAATATACTTGAATTATGATATTATTACAATATCGGTGTTATATAGACTTGAATAATTTGATAAAATAGTTCGAAGATATGATATTTTACAGACATTTATAGCTTGTTCTGCGTTAATAAGGACTGTGATAGTATGTCTGTTGCTGGGAAATGGGAGTTGTATTTTATAACCCGTTGTTGTGCGTATATAGGAGAATGAAAGTATATGTTTAGAAAAAAGACAGAAGAGAACTTATTGCCAGAAGGTGATGTCAGGCGAATGATTGAGGCAATTGACAATATAGCCTCAGGTGATTTTAATGAGATAGATGCGACGGATTTTAATAATCCGCTGTATGCAGATAAGCTTAATTCAATGCTTAAAGCGGTTAAGCAGGTTAATAATCCAGTTGTTATGCGACTTAATGAAACTATGGAGATTCTTGGCGATAATACTTTGATTAAAGATACACTTAATCAGGTAGAAACACAGACTAAGTCGATACAGCATATGGAGAATGCCAGCCAGCATCTTGAGAGTTCTATAGAGAACATTTCTATGGCTATGGGACATATCCGTGATAATGCCCACGATATAATATCAGTGTCTCATAATGTAACGGTAGATATGAACGATAGTATCAAAGCCGTTAATGCGTCATCTAAGAAGATTCAGTCTATCAATAATAAAGTTCAGGATTTTAAGGGTAAGATTGGTAAGATTGAAGCGATTGTAGACCTTGTTAAGAAGGTATCTAACCAGAGTAATCTTTTGGCTTTAAATGCTTCTGTTGAAGCTGCAAGAGCCGGAGAAGCAGGAAGAGGCTTTGCCGTTGTTGCTGATCAGGTAAGATTATTATCTAATAATACAGCAGAGTCTGCTGGAAGTATAGTCAAGTATGTTAAAGAATTAAGAGATAATATAGATGAGCTTGCAAAAGCAATGGATGAGACTACCATAAGCCTTGGTGAAGGGAATGAAAAGGTAGAGAAGTCACTTGAAGTTATGCAGCAGATGAACAGCCAGATTGATGACATAAGTGAGAAGGTTGATAGTGTCTTTAACGACATAGATACACAGACAGGTGTTACAAAGTCATTTTCTAAGCAGATAGAGAATATTTCACAGAGTTACAGCATATTGTCTGATGACTGTCTTAAATCAGGACAGAGGGTATTCAAGGTAGGCAGATATCTTGATAAGACACGAAGTGACCTTGTAAGAGGTTGTTCTAAGATTACACAGCAGGATTGGATGAGAGTGTTTGAAGTAGATCATTATATTCTTACATGGAGAGTATATAATAATATCGTAGGATTTGAACATCTTTTAAAGAAGCAGGTAGATGATCCGTCACGCTGTAAGCTTGGTAAATGGATTGCACAGTTAAAGGATGATAATATTGTAAATAGTTCCGAATTCAAGCAGCTAGTAAAGACACATAACGATTTGCATCATTATGCAGAGCTTTCGTGGCAGGCTAATGAAGATGGAGATAAAGAAAAGGCAATGCGGTATTTTGATGATACATATAATACTTTTTCGCAATTTGATGATGCTTTAAGTAAGCTTCAGAAGAAAATGCAGCAGCTTGGTTATAATGATATTACCGCTATTGTGACATTTGAGAAGTGATTAACAGGAAGAATTAATATAATAAAGATTAATAATAAGGATTTATATAAGGGTTGATAAAGGGTGAAATATAGTCGTAATCTATGGTGGACGTGAAAAGCAGAAGTTAATAAATATGGACTTAAAATAAATATTCTATACTCTTGTAATTAGGAACGGAATAATATATTATAAAGTGATATGAATTTTTAAAAGAGAGGAATATATCTATGTGTGGAATAGTTGGATATGTAGGTAATGAACAGGCAGCACCAATACTTCTTAACGGTCTTGCAAAGCTTGAATATAGAGGTTACGATTCGGCAGGGTTAGCGGTTCGTGATGGGGAAAGCCCGGTTGAGGTTGTAAAGGCGAAGGGAAGGCTTAAGGCATTAGAGGAAAAGACTAATAATGGTCTTGCCATTAAAGGAACTTGTGGTATTGGACATACAAGATGGGCAACACACGGAGAGCCATCAGAGAATAATGCCCACCCACATATATCAGATGATTATAATGTTGTTGGCGTACATAATGGAATTATTGAGAATTATCAGGAATTAAGAGATAAGCTTGTTAAGAATGGATATGAATTCTATTCATCAACTGATACAGAAGTTGCTATTAAGCTTATTGATTATTATTATAAGAAGTATGAGCATACTCCAGTAGATGCCATTAACCACGCTATGGTTCGTATCCGTGGTTCTTACGCATTTGCAATTATGTTCAAGGAATATCCAGATGAAATATATGTAGCAAGAAAAGACAGTCCAATGATACTTGGTGTCAGTGATGGCAACTGCTATGTTGGCTCTGATGTACCAGCTATACTTAATTATACAAGAAATGTATATTATATTGGCAATATGGAGATTGGACGTCTTGCAGATGGTAATATAACATTTTATAACCTTGATGGTGATGAGATAGAAAAAGAACTTGTAGAGATTAAATGGGATGCCAAGGCAGCAGAAAAAGGTGGCTATGAGCATTTTATGATGAAAGAAATCCACGAACAGCCAAAAGCAATTGCTGATACACTTAATTCTGTATTAAAGGATGGGAAGCTTGATTTATCAGCAGTAGAGCTTTCAGATGAAGAGATTAAGAAGATTTCGCAGATATATATTGTAGCCTGTGGTTCGGCATATCACGTTGGTGTAGTTGCACAGTATGTTATGGAAGATCTGGCTAAGATACCAGTAAGAGTAGAACTCGCTTCTGAGTTCAGATACAGAAAGCCTTTGTTAGATCCTGATGGACTTGTGATTGTTATAAGCCAGTCAGGTGAAACAGCAGACAGTCTTGCGGCATTAAGGCTTGCTAAGGATAAGGGACTTAAGACACTTGGCATTGTCAATGTAGTTGGAAGTTCAATTGCAAGAGAAGCAGATAATGTATTCTATACACTTGCCGGTCCGGAGATTTCTGTCGCTACAACTAAGGCTTACAGTACACAGCTTATAGCCGCTTACTGCCTTGCAATTCAGTTTGCCAGAGTAAGAGGTGAGATAGCAGATGATGTGTACAGCACATATTTAGAAGAACTTAAGACTATACCTGATAAGATTGAGAAGATTCTTGAAGATAAGGAAAGAATTCAGTGGTTTGCCGCAAAGGTTGCCAATTCAAAGGATATATTCTTTATAGGAAGAGGGATTGATTACGCAGTCAGTCTTGAAGGAAGCCTTAAGCTTAAGGAGATATCTTATATTCATTCAGAAGCGTATGCCGCTGGTGAATTAAAGCACGGAACTATAAGTCTTATTGAAGATAATATTCTTGTTATTGGTGTGCTTACACAGAGTGAGCTTTATGAGAAGACGATAAGCAATATGGTTGAGTGCAAGAGCCGTGGTGCATATCTTATGGGACTTACTACATATGGAAAATATGAAGTTGAGGATACAGTTGAATTTACTGTATACATTCCAAAGATAGATGAACATTTTGCAGCATCACTTGCTGTTGTGCCACTTCAGTTACTTGGCTATTATGTAAGTGTAGCTAAGGGACTTGATGTAGATAAGCCAAGAAATCTTGCTAAATCAGTTACAGTGGAATAAAATGAACTATATCCGTTCCACATAATAGAGTGGGACGGATTTTTACATTATTGACAATTATGTCGAATATAGTATAATTATTCAGATTGCATAAATAATAATATACTATCAGGGGGCTTATGACGAATATTAACAGAACTAAGGAAAGTATACAGAATATACTTATATTTTTTACAGATGCAATAGCGATAGTGTTATCGTATTATGTTGCAGGAATAATCTGGCTGGGGTTATATTGGGGAATGAATAACAGACAGATTTTTAGTGAACTTAATAATAACTGCGTATCAATACTGGTTGCGACAGTTATTACAGCAGTATTTTATAATGTCAAGAATGATTTTATAAGCAGAGGTTATTTTGAAGAATTCAGGTCAGTAGTATGCAAGAGTGCACTGTTTGCTGCTATACTCGCTGTCTATGAATTATTAAGAAGAGATGCTGAAGGCATCCAGAGAGGCATATATATTGTTACAGTTATCGTTGCAATAGTTATTATGTATGTATCAAGACTGCTTGTTAAGGCATATCTTAAATCACATAACGATAGCAAGAGGGCAAGCCGTGTCATAATGGTTACAGTTAAGGACAGGGCTAAGAATACACTTTCAAAGATTGATGAGAAGGACGACTGGTTAAGAAAGATAGACGGAATTGTAATTATGGATGAGAATATGACAGGTCAGGATATCAATGGAGTTCCTGTTGTCGCAGATATCCATACTATGATGAAGTTTATTAAGAATGAAATCGTTGATGAAGTCTACATAGATGTTACAGATCGCATAAGAGAACGTATCAAGCCTATGGTTATGGAACTTGAGGATATGGGTGTTACTGTACATCTTAAGATTGAAGTATTAGATGTATACAGGGATTTCGATGCGAAGCTTGGTTATCTTGGAAGTATTCCAGTTATTACATTTGCTAACAGGATATATAGCTGGAAGTCTTTATTCGTAAAGAGATGTATTGACATAGTTGGAGCTATCGTGGGTCTTGTATTTATGACAATTGCGATGATATTTGTTGCACCAGCTATTAAGATTGAGTCAAAAGGTCCATTATTCTTTAAGCAGAAGCGTGTAGGAAAGAATGGACGTTATTTCTATATTTATAAGTTCCGTTCAATGTATATTGATGCCGAGGAACGTAAGAAAGAACTTATGGCACAGAATGAGATGAATGGTCTTATGTTCAAGATGAAGGATGACCCTAGAATTACCAAAGTTGGTAAGTTCATA
>OGIS01000680.1_pt1 | contig 16609 bp, 12 predicted proteins | sample 1571821 | NCBI WGS metagenome assembly OGIS01 (sample SAMEA2581965, study PRJEB24529) | metagenome | biome: Human gut stool | place: China | collected 2011
CTGGAGTCTTTCAGCGTCTATTGGTTCTTTTCTCTCGCTTCTCAGCTGAGGCTTCGGAAGTCATTCTTTTGTCTCAGCGCTTGGCGCTCAAGTATAATACCATACACCGGGGTGGATGTCAACACTTTTTTACAAGTTTTTTCAAAAAACTTCAAATTGCTGCGTCCGGGCAGAAAATTGAACCCCTCCGGGATGGCCACGGCCATCCCGGCTCCCCTTTTCCAAGGGGAGCTTGCAGTTTTGCGAGCGCTGTTATATTATATAATTACATTATAGAGGCAGAGGAGGCCCCCGACCATGATCCTGACGGTCAACATCGGCAACACACACATCACCATTGCCGGATACGAACACGACGCCCTGCAATTCAGCGGGCGTCTGCACTCCGACGCAGCAGCGACCATTGACGAATATGCCATAGCTCTGCTGAATCTGCTCTCTCTGTACCGCGTCCAGACCGAGCGCATCGAGGGAGGCATTCTGGGCAGTGTCGTGCCCGCGCTGACAGGCCGCGTCCTGGCGGCGCTGCGGATGCTCTGCTCCGCCCGCTTTCTGACCGTTGGGCCGGGCCTGAAGAGCGGCATCAAGCTGCGGCTGGACAATCCGGCCCAGCTGGGTGCAGAACTTTTGTGTGGTGCCGTTGCCGCACTGGCCGAGACGCCCGGCCCGCTGGCCGTCATCTCCGCCGACACAGCCATCTCCATCATGGCCGTGAACGAGAAGCAGGAGCTTGTGGGCGGCGTCATCCTGCCCGGCCCGCAGCTGTCGCAGGCAGCGCTGGTCCAGAAGACCGCCCAGCTGCCCCAGATCGACCTTTCGGCACCGGCTTCAACCTCCATTCTGGGCAAGAACACAGCTGCCTGCCTGCAGAACGGCTTCGTGCTGGGCACCGCCAGCCTGCTGGACGGACTGGCTGAGCGCTTCCGCGCCGAACTCGGTCCGGAGCTCAAATTCTACGCCACCGGCAATCTGCCTCGCACCATCCGCGAAGCCTGCCACACGAACATTCTCTACCGCGAGACCCTCATCACCGATGGCTTGTACCGCATCTGGCAGAAAAATCGGAAAGGGTAAATCTGCGGCGGGGCCGTGCTGTTCGAATCCTCCCGGTCGCAAATAAAAATCCCCAGCACACGAAAGTGTACTGGGGATTTTATGCGACCGGGAGGATTCGAACCTCTGGCCTTCCGGGTCGGAGCCGAACGCTCTATCCAGCTGAGCTACGATCGCACATCTTCTGAATGGATTCAGTATAAGGTAGTATAGCACAGCCGGACAGAAATTGCAAATAGAAATCTTCGCCCTTGTCGGCCCAATTTCTGCATCCGGAGCATCCTTCTGAAAAATCATCGGGCGGCGCGTTAAAATTTCACCTCTGCTTTTTGGGTTTTTCATCTTGCAAAAGCGCCGCCGGGCCTTATAATAGAGCTTGTGCCCCGGTGTGCGCGGGCACAGTTTCGGATCAGGAAAAGGAATCATCAAGTTATGAAGTCAAACACCAAATCGCTGACGGAGGGCCCTCTGGCCAAGCAGATCCTTCTGGTCAGCCTGCCGCTGGCTCTGTCCAACCTGCTGCAGGTGCTGTTCAACATGTCGGACGTCGCGGTCGTGGGCCGGTTCGCCGGTTCCACGGCGCTGGGTGCGGTGGGTTCCACGAGCATCTTCGTCACCCTGTTCACCGGTTTTCTCATCGGTCTGAGCAACGGCATCAACGTGCTGGTGGCCCGCTTCTATGGGGCCAGGCACACCGATGACGTCCGCCGCACCGTTCACTCGGCGCTGGTGGTCAGCCTCATCGCCGGTGTGGTGCTGCTGTTCGTGGGTCTGCTGGGCTCCCCCGCCCTGCTGCGGCTGCTGAACACCAAGGAAGACCTGCTGCCCGGTGCCATCCTCTACCTGCGGGTCTACTTCCTCGGTATGCCTGCACTGGCGCTCTACAACTTTGGCAACGCCATCTTCAGCGCCATCGGCGACACCAAAAAGCCGCTGTACTTCCTGAGCATCGCGGGTGTGCTGAACATCCTGCTCAACCTCTTCTTCGTCATCGTCTGCAAGCTGGATGTCATGGGCGTGGCGCTGGCCAGCGCCATTTCGCAATGCGTTTCCGCCGGGCTCATCCTCCACGCGCTGACTCAGGTGCAGGACTGCTACACCCTGCATTTCCGGGAAGCCCGGCTCGATCCGGCCATGACCCGAAGCATTCTGGCGCTGGGCCTGCCCGCCGGGTTCCAGAACGCCGTCTTCGCCATCGCCAACCTCTTCATTCAGGCGGGCGTCAACTCCTTCGACTCCCTCATGGTCAAGGGCAACTCCGCCGCCGCCAACGCCGACAACCTCATCTACGACTGCATGGCCGCCTTCTACATGGCCTGTGCCAGCTTCATGAGCCAGAACTACGGCGCAGGCAAGCCCGACCGCGTGAAGAAGAGCTACTTCATCGCGCTGGGCTATTCCTTTGGCGCGGGCCTGCTGCTGGGCGGCAGCCTGTTCGTGTTCGGCCGCGAGTTCCTGGCCCTCTTCACCACCGAGCCGGCCGTCATCGACGCCGGCATGAAGCGTGTGGGCGTCATGGGTATGGCCTACTGCATCTCGGCCTTTATGGACTGCACCATCGCCGCCTCCCGCGGCCTGGGCAAGACCGTCGTGCCCACCGTCATCGTCATCCTGGGCTCCTGCGTCTTCCGCGTCATCTGGGTGTACACCATCTTTGCCCACTTCCACACCATCCCCTCGCTTTATCTGCTCTACCCCTGCTCCTGGATACTGACCGCTCTGGCGGAGATCGTCTACTTCGTCCACTGCTACAAGCAGGCCATGAAAATTTTCCGTGAGCCGGTCCCTGCGTCGCTGTAAACCGTTCAGACATAAGAAAAGGCAGATGCCGTTCGATGCGGCATCTGCCTTTTTTGTTTCATTACACCTTTACTTCTCCCGCCAGCACCCGCTGATAGTCCTCATGCTTTCAAACCTGCTCTCTGTCCTCATTATAAACCGACCTTCTGCGCCGTGCAAGAAGTTTGGCACAACAAAAGCTCCCCGGAAACGAGGAGCTTTCGTTGGTTCTCTTATGCGTATTGGTGGTTCAGGAACATCGCCTTGATGAGGACGACCTCGTCGTACTCCTCCTGCTCGACCTGAACGTCGGCGTTCAGCGCCTTCAGGCGGGCCTTGACGGCCTCCAGCGCCTCCGGCACGGTGACGGCGCGGCCCTCTTCGATGGCGTCCATCATCTGCTTGAGGACGGTCGGGTGTGCGTAATAGCTCGGCACCGGGAACGCACCGTTCGGGTAGCGCTTCACATAGTCTGCTGCGGCCTGTTCGGCCCGGTCGGCCCGCTTCATGATGGCGCTGTGGTTGTTGCGGGCGGTGGGCAGCATGTTGTAGCTGGAAAAGAGGAAGATGGCCGCAAAGCCGAACAGCGCAAAGTAGATGCCGTAATTGCCCACATGGTTCGTGATGGCATAGAGGCCGTAGGCTGCGGCCACAAGGCCGAACAGGAAGATGGCCAATGCGACATAGCGGTACACCGGCTTGCTCTGCAGCTGGGCGCGCTTGCGGCGCTCGGCGGCGCTCAGCTCGTCCGAGATCTCCGGCTTAGCTTCCAGATACTCTTTTGCCCGGCGCAGCACCGTCAGGCTGTGCTCGGCGTCTTTCGTCAGCTCCGGCAGCTTGCGGGCGGCCTTTTCGGCCTCCTTCTTCTGCACGGTCTGCTCGCCTGCCGCGCTCAACCGCTTGATCTGCGGCTGCTCTTTGGCCAGAACGTTCAGCAGGGCGTCCACGTCCCGCTCATCCTTGAAGTTGCACTGCTTCTGCTTGCCGCCGTCGTACTCCACCACCAGATAGGCCATGGAGGCAAACATCCCTTTGCCGGTAAAGCCGCCCTGGCTCATGGCGACCCGCTTGAACGCGCGGGTGATGCTGCCGTAAGGCAGATAATAGCAGCGGTCGATGTAAAAGCTGTTGAGGTACAGCGCCTTTTTTCCGACGCCGCAGGGGCCGATCTTTTTGCAGGCTTTTTTGTCTGCTTCCAGCTCGGCAGCGCCGAGTTTTGCCAGACCCAGTTGTGCAGGTTTGAACAGCATAGTGTATCCCTCTTTTGCGTTTTGTTTGTACCCATTGTCCCACTGTTTTTCGCAAAATGCAAGAGTCTTTTCCACTCTTAGCCAAAAGCAAGACCGGCCGCTGGTGTGGGCAGCGGCCGGTCTTGAGATCACAGGGGGTTATGCCGCCTTGAATGGGTTATGCGGCTTTCTTCTCCGTGTGCTTCTTGGTAGCATGGATAAACAGGGCCAGCATTGCAACGGCGAAGACGATGCCCACAGGGTATGCGATTGCCGTATTGTAGATGGTGGCACCCTCAGCGGTCTTGCTGTTCAGCAGGCCGCCCAGGCACTCCGGAGCCAGCACGAAGTAGGTGCAGGACACGGCGCTCATGAAGGTAGCGGGCACAGCGGTGATCCAGTAGTTCTTCTTCTCCTTGAACAGGTACATGGAAGCAGCCCACAGAACGATCATGGCCAGCGTCTGGTTGGTCCAGCTGAAGTAACGCCAGATCACGGTGTAGTTGATGAAGCCCAGTGCGTTGCCGATGCCCAGGAAGGCGCCGACACCCAGAACGGGGATGCAGAGCTTCAGGCGGTTTGCGTAGCTGTCCTGGTCCAGCTTCAGCCAGTCGGCCAGAGTCAGACGAGCGGAACGGAACGCGGTATCACCAGAGGTGATGGGGCAGATGACGACGCCGATCATTGCCAGGGCAATGCCGACACCGCCCATGGTCTTGGAGCAGACGTCGTAGATGGCGGCGGACTGACCTTCGGCCAGAGCAGCGGCCAGACCGGTGTTCAGACCACCGGTGACTTCGTACAGAGAGCAGCCTGCAGCAGCCCAGATCAGAGCGATAATGCCTTCGCAGACCATTGCGCCGTAGAAGACGAAGTGGCCCTGCTTCTCACTCTTCATGCAGCGTGCCATCAGAGGCGACTGGGTGGAGTGGAAGCCGGAAATAGCGCCGCAGGCGACCGTGATGAACATGAAGCTCCAGATCGGGGTGCCCGACGGGTGCATGCTGCCGAAGTGATCCCACAGTTCGGGGATGGTGTAGGCGGGGTTGGTGAAGATGCCAAAGATAACGCCCACTGCCATGATGATCAGGCAGATGCCGAAGACCGGGTAGATCTTGCCGATGATGGCATCAATGGAGATAAAGGTCGCGATGAAGTAATAGACCAGGATGATGATCAGCCAGAACAGGGTGGTGGTGAGCACACCGCTCATCCCGCTGTTCTTGCACAGGGTCACGATCAGGCCAGCAGGGCCGACTGCGAACACCGTGCCGACCATGATCAGCAGCACGACAGAGAACACACGCATGATGTTCTGCATCACAGGTCCCAGATACTTGCCGGTAACTTCTGCGATGGAAGCGCCTTCGTTGCGCTCGCTCATCATACCGGAGAAGTAGTCGTGGACGCCGCCTGCAAAGATGGTGCCGAAGGTGATCCACAGGAACACCACAGGGCCCCACAGAGCACCCTGCAGTGCACCAAAGATGGGGCCGAGGCCCGCAATGTTCAGCAGCTGGACGAGGAACAGCTTCCACTGCGGCATCACGACGTAGTCAACGCCATCGTTGATGCGCACAGCGGGAGTTTCACGGTCGTCCGGTCCAAACGTGTTGTCCACGATCTTGCCATAGACAAAATAGCCTATGATCAGGAGCGCCAGACAGAGTAAGAAACTAATCATACCAGAAACCTCCTTTTTCAGATCCACGCCCACGGCCCCATTCTGCCGTGCGTGGTCCATGTCTGGCTTCATGTTAACACATTTTTCATAACTCGAACAATATCTTTCCCGCATAGCCCTCATATCAAAAAGTATATGGTGAGGCTCCCGGCGTTTCTTTCGGCAAAGATTTTTAGCGTCTCCTCGGCAAATTTTCTTTTCCGAAAACGTTCTCTGTGCGATTTTGACTGCCGAAAGTTGCAACTCCCAAACTTTCCGCCTGTTTTTTGTGCAGTTTGACCACGCCTGCAATTTTTGCGCGATTTTCAGTGCTTTTTTGTTATTCAGCCGGGTTTCTCCCGTTGCAAACGAAGACCGGCCGTCCGGGGACTTCCCGGCGGCCGGTCTTCTGTGAATGGGCAAATATTAGAAGAGGAACTCAGGATCTCATCGGATCATGCGGCTTTCCTGACGCCAGCCTTTTTGGTGGCGTGGATAAACAGGGCCAGCATTGCAGCGGCGAAGAGGATACCCACAGGGTATGCGATTGCCGTATTGTAGATGGTGGCACCCTCAGCGGTCTTGCTGTTCAGCAGGCCGCCCAGGCACTCCGGAGCCAGCACGAAGTAGGTGCAGGACACGGCGCTCATGAAGGTAGCGGGCACAGCGGTGATCCAGTAGTTCTTCTTCTCCTTGAACAGGTACATGGAAGCAGCCCACAGAACGATCATGGCCAGCGTCTGGTTGGTCCAGCTGAAGTAACGCCAGATGACCGTGTAGTTGATGAAGCCCAGCGCGTTGCCGATGCCCAGGAAGGCACCGACACCCAGAACGGGGATGCAGAGCTTCAGGCGGTTCGCGTAGCCGTCCTGGTCGATCTTGAACCAGTCGGCCAGCGTCAGACGCGCGGAACGGAAGGCGGTATCACCAGAAGTGATGGGGCAGACGACGACGCCCACCATGGCCAGCGCAATGCCCACGCCGCCCATGGTCTTGGAGCAGACATCGTAGATGGCCTTGGACTGGCCCATGGCCAGCGCCTGTGCCAGACCGGTGTTCAGGCCGCCGGTGACTTCGTACAGAGAGCAGCCGGCTGCGGCCCAGATCAGAGCGATGACGCCCTCACAGACCATGGCACCGTAGAAAACGAAGTGGCCCTGCTTCTCGCTCTTCATGCAGCGCGCCATCAGAGGCGACTGGGTGGAGTGGAAGCCGGAAATCGCGCCGCAGGCGACCGTGATGAACATGAAGCTCCAGATCGGGGTGCCCGACGGGTGCATGCTGCCGAAGTGATCCCAGATCTCCGGGATGGTATAGGCAGGGTTGGTGAAGATACCGAAGATGACGCCGATGGCCATGATGATGAGGCAGATGCCGAAGATGGGGTAGATCTTGCCGATGACCGCGTCAATGGAGATAAAGGTCGCGATGAAGTAATACACCAGGATGAGGATGAGCCAGAACAGCAGCGAAGTGAACACGCCGGATGCACCGCTCTGGCTGCACAGCTCCACGATCAGGCCCGCAGGGCCGACCGCAAACACCGTGCCCACCATGATGAGCAGGACCACGGAGAAGACGCGCATCACGTTCTGCATCACCGGGCCAAGGTATTTGCCGGTGATCTCGGCGATGGAAGCGCCGTCGTTGCGCTCGCTCATCATGCCGGAGAAGTAGTCATGGACACCGCCCGCAAAGATCGTGCCGAAGGTGATCCACAGGAAGACCACCGGCCCCCACAGAGCGCCCTGCATGGCGCCGAAGATGGGGCCGAGGCCCGCGATGTTCAGCAGCTGGACGAGGAACAATTTCCACTGCGGCATCACGACATAGTCCACGCCATCGTTGATGCGCACAGCCGGAGTTTCGCGGTCGTCCGGGCCGAAGGTGTTGTCTACGATCTTACCGTAGACGAAGTAGCCCACGATCAAGAGCGCCAGACAGAGCAAGAAACTGATCATACCAGAAACCTCCTTTTTTCGGTGCTGTCCGCGGCCCCATTCCGCCGCCGGGCAGCTCCCGATCTCTGGCCTCATGGTAACATATTTTTCATCATCTGCACAATATTTTTCCAGCATAGGGGTATATCGCATCCGATATACCTGCTAAGAATTTTTACCGTTGTCCGGTCCGTTTTTTGTCGAAAAGCCAGCAAAAAAGAAACGAAACCGAAAATTCGGTTTCGTTTCTTTGCCACATTTCTCTATTTTTATCAATTCCGGAGCCAAAACTTTAGCCGCTTCTTTGCCGGCGGCTTCTCATTTCATGGTCTGGGCCGCCTGTTTGTGGAGCAGATCGACAAACGCCTGTTCCTCCGCCCGCAGGCCACCCTTGTCCGGATAGACCAGGACATCCCGCATCTGCTGGCGCTGGGCCGGGCATTTCTTCAGCACCAGATGATACTGTTCCAGCGCCTTGCGGGGCATGGGTGACGCCCACATATACGCAGACGGGAGCCGCTGCAAGATTGAAAACTGGCTGCACCGCTCATACACATGGATACGCCGGGCTTGGTTCACATGCCAGCGCACACCGTCGCCGCCCTCCTCGCCGGGCAGCTGAAAGTCGTCGTGCCGGATCTCCATATACTGGTTCAGTTCGGTCAGGTCGCGCACCTCGTGCCGGGCCAGCGGGCCGTCCCGGTTTGTGAGCAGCTGATATTCGAAGTCCATCACCGGCTCCATCTTCAGCCCCCGCCGGGCGCAGTAGTGGGTGTAGTGCTCATCGTCCTCCACCGCATAGCGCAGCAGCGCCAGGTGATAGCCCCGCCGCAGCACGAAATCCAGCGCCTCCATCGAGCCGCCCTCCCGGATGTGGATGTGCACCCGCTCCAGATGCACCGCCTGTTCCAGATAATCCACCGCCGCATAGGACGCATAGGTCGCATGTGGCAGCATCACCCGCAGCTCCGCGCAGCGCTCCTGCTCTTCCTCGACGCTCCGGCTCAGGCGGTCCACATCTTCCAGCACCCGCTCGGCCTGCTCGATGAACCGCCGCCCCTGCTCGGTGGGGATCATGCCGGTGGAGGAGCGCTCAAAGATGCGGATGTGATACTCCTCTTCCAGATTTTTCAGCGCCTTGCTGATGTTGGGCTGGGCCGCATACAGCTGCTTTGCCGCAGCGCTCACCGACCCCCACTGCATGATGGCGACCAGATAGCGCAATTCTGTAATGTTCAAGCTCTTCTCTCCTTTTGGCGTCGTGTGGAACCGTTCTGTCCTATTGTATCAGCCCCGGCGCCGGGCTGTCAAGTTGACGGCAGCGCATCGGGGCTTTATAATAAGAATACCACGTTCTCCCCTGCCGGGAGAATCATCTGTAAAACGGGAACACTGTATTTTTCGAGGAAGATCGTATGACATACCGCGTTTTGCGCATCGACGAGCAGCTGTACGGCTGCGAGGAGCTGCCGGAAGGGCAGCCCGTCTGCTGCGATGTCTTATTGGAGGACGAGACCGGTGAACGCCGGGTCATCGCCTACCCGGACGCTGCACTGACCCGCCTTGGCATCGACGAGGGCGACACCGTCCGGCTCGACCACCATACCCTCATCAGACTCTGAAGGAGCCTCTATGCACAACTTATATTTTACCCGCCACGGCGAAACCGTCTGGAACGTTGAAAACAAGATCTGCGGCATGACCGACAGCCCGCTGACCGCCCGCGGCCGGGCGCAGGCCGCTGCGCTGGGGGCCCATGTCCGGGACAGCGGGGTCCACATTGACGAGATCCTGTATTCTCCCCTGTCCCGCGCTGCCGACACCGCTCTGGCTATCGCCGAGGCCACCGGCATCCCGGCCCGCCCGGAACCCCGCCTGCGGGAGCAGTGCTTTGGCCGCTACGAGGGGACGCCCCGCGATGGGGCCGAGTTCAAAGTCTCCAAGACCCACTTTGCCGACCGCTACTCCGGCGGCGAGAGTATGCTGCAATTGGCCCAGCGCATCTACGACCTGCTGGACGAGCTGCGGGCCGACGAGAGCAAGACCTATCTGCTGGTCGCCCACAACGGCATCGCCCGCGTGGTGCGGTCTTACTTTTACGATATGACCAACGAGGAGTATGCCGCCTTCGGCATCCGGAACTGCGAGTTCGTCGAGTATACATTTGCATGATAACGAAAGCCGCCGGGGCCCCGGCGGCTTTCGTTGTCATGGCGCGTCACACATGACGGTAATGGAATTTCCGATCTTTTGTCACGAACATATACACGCTCACCCCCAGCGCGGCAAGCTCGGCGGCCGTGACAGCCAGCCAGATGCCATCCATCCCCATGAGCGCCGGCAGTGCGAAGACCGCCGCCACCTGAAACAACAGGGTGCGCAGAAAAGAGATGAGGGCGCTCGTCACACCGTCGCCCAGCGCGGTAAAGAACGACGACGCATAGACGTTGAAGCCCATGATGAGGAAGCTCAGCGCATAGAGCCGGAAGGCATGGGTGGTCAGTGTCAGCAGCCCGGCATCGTAGCCCACGAAGATGCGGGCCACATGCGGGATGAGGAACATCGAACCAATGGTCATGACGACGGCCACCACGCCGATGAGGCGGAAGCTCATGGAATAAAGGTTGTGGACCTCCCGGTGATTGCGGGCACCGTAGTGGTAGCTGACGATGGGGGCGCTGCCAACGGCATAGCCCACGAAGACGGCCACAAAGAGGAAGGCCGCATACATGATGACGCCGTAAGCCGCCACGCCGTCCTCGCCCGCAAAGCGGAGGAGCTGGTAGTTGTAGAGGATATTGACCAGCGACATGGAGAGGTTGGTCATCAGCTCCGACGAGCCATTGATGCAGGCATTCCGCAGGACGCGGCCATGGAACTTCGTCCGGCTCAGGTGCAGGCGGCTGGTGTTGTTCCGGTCCAGGAAATAGAACACCGGCAGCAGGCCGCCGACGATCTGGCTGAGGAAGGTCGCGACCGCGGCACCCTCAACGCCCCAGCGGAACACACCCACCAGCACGACGTCCAGCACCATGTTGGTGCAGCCCGCGCCCACGGTGAAAGCGAAGCCCAGGTGGGGCTTTTCGGCCGTGACGAAGAAACTCTGGAACATGTTCTGCAAGATAAAGGTCGGCACACTGACCAGCAGGATGCGGCCATACCGCAGCGCATAGTCCAGCATCTCTCCCTTTGCGCCCAGCAGCTCCGCCACCGGCTCAAGGATGACCAGACCAACGGCGCTGAACACGATGCCCGCTGCAAGGGCCGAACTGAGGAAGAGGCTGAAAAGTTCGTCTGCCTTTTTCCCATCGCCCTCGCCCAGCGTGATGCCCACGATGGCGCTGCCGCCGGTGCCCAGCATAAAGCCGACGCTGCCGATGAGCATGGGCAGCGGCATGATGAGGTTGACCGCCGCAAAGGCCGTCTTGCCCACGAAGTTCGAGACGCACAGGCCGTCCACGATGCCGTAGATGGAGGTAAACAGCATAGTGCCGATGCAGGGCAGCACAAACCGGATCAGCCGGGAATCGGTAAAGTGATCGGACAATTGGATGGGGTGCTTTGGCATGAGATCTCCTTTTTACATCATCCCGCCGGGGCGCCAGCCGGTGCAGTAGCGGGCATAATCGCGGTCGGCCTGCTTGACGTAGAGGACAAGTTCTTCCTTCCCCTCTTTGTTTTTCATCGTGCGGACCTTGGTGGGCAGGCTCTGGCGCTGGAGCAGCTCCAGTTCGTCGTTCAGCTCGTCCTCGTTGTCGAAGGTGTCGAGCCTGGTCCAGTGGGTGGCAAACAGCCAGAATTTTGCAAGGGTATCGCTCATGGTTCAGTCTCCTTCTCCGGCGCGGGCTGCGGGGCCGTCAGCCGGTAAAACGGCGCGATGGCGTTGGCGTCGCCATGGCGCACAATAGAATAGGTGATGTCGCAATAGGGCTGGATGGCCGTGCTCTTCTCGACAGTGGAGATGAGCAGGACCTGCAATTGCAAACGGCGGAACAGCTCCATCATGGGGCGGATGCGGTCGCTGGTCATCTTGCTGAAGGCCTCGTCCAGCAGGACCAGACGGATGCTGTTCTCGCTCTTCTGATAAATTTGCAGCAGCGAAGCGCAGATGGCCACATAGAACGGGGCCTGATTCTCGCCGCCGGAGGAATCGCGGCTGACACGGGACAGATACGCCTGCTGGCCGGAGACCGTGTTCGTGACCTTGATGTCGTAGTCCAGATAGGTGCGGTAATCCACATAGTCGGACAGGGTGGCACCGGAGGTGCTGCGGCCCTCCTGCCGGGCGCGGGTGTTCTCGTCCACATCCGCCATGATCTTTTCCATCAGCGCATCCACCTGCCGCTCGTAGGCGGGGTCGGCGGTGGCGGCAAGGTTGTCCAGCGAGTCGCCCTCGGTCATCTGCTGGTTGCCCTTGTCCACGATGACCTGATAGAACGCGGCCAGCTGCGGGTCGCGGCTGGGTTCCAGCTCGAAGCGGTAGACCTCTTCGCCGTAGGTCAGCTGCTCCATCACCTTGTTCAGCTCCCGGAACTGGCGGCGGGCGTTGAAGATGTCGTCCTTCATCCGGAAGAGGATGTCCTTCCGGAAGCGGTCCTTGCAGTCGCGCTGGGCCTGGTCCAGGCGGGCGGCGTAGCGCTCCAGGTCGATGCGAACGAGGCTCTCGTGCTGGGCGCGGTACTGCTCGATGCCCGCAAGGCCCAGCGGATAATCGCAGACGTACCGCTCGTTGTACGCCTTCTGGGCCGGTTCCAGCGTGGCGGTGAGATAGCTTTGCAGGGTGTCGTCCAGCTTGGTCTGCGCTTTTTCGGCCGTCTGGGCAGCGGCGCGGGCTGTGCGGCCCCCGGTCATGAGGCCCTTTTTGCGCTCCTGCGCCAGCGGCTCCAGCAGCGGATATTTTTCAAAGAAGATCTGGGCCGCCCCGGCGCTCTGCTGCGCTGCGGCCACGGCCCGGCCCTGCTCTGCCGCGCAGGAAGCCAGCTGCTTTTCGCAGACGCGGATATCGCCGCCTGCCTGTTCCACTGCCTTGCGGGCAGCTTCCCAGGCGGCTTCGCGGGTCTCCTCTTCCCGATACAGCTCCTGCAGCAGCGGGTTCTCCCGGCAGTCGGCCAGCTTCTGGGCCTGTGCCGCATAGTCGGCTTTGGCGGCAGCAAGGGCGTCCCTGCCTTCCCACAGGCCGGCCAGCGTTTCCAGTGCGCGGCCGCGGAGGATGTTCTGGTACTGGTCGTAGGCCGTTTTCAGCGACCGTTCGGCCTGCACGGCCTCGCGGCGTCGTTCACCGAGGGCCGTCAGCTCCTCTTCCAGCGCACCGGCGCGGGCGCGGCGGGCGTCCAGACCGATGTACCGCTGGGGTCGGCGCAGGCGTTCCAGCCGGAACGGATGGTGGCGCAGCAGGTCACGGGTGGCGCTGTCCGGGAAGTGTTCCAGCGTGTCCGGCGTCTCGCAGCAGACAATGCGGCGGAGGATGGTGTCCGCATACTGTGCGGCCAGCGGGTTCTCGCTCTCCACCTGAGCGGCAAGGCTGTCAGCCGGGCGGGTCTCTGCGCGGCGGTTGGCAGTGCGGATGCCCGGTGTATCCAGCAGGCTGATGGGCCCGACCGTTTCGCCCAGCGCCACAAAGGCGCTCTTGGCGGCGGCGTAGTGGTTGGGCGGGACGAGGATATCGAACCGGCGGTCGCCGAGGCAGGCTTCCACGCAGTCCTGCCAGCTCTCGTCGGCTACGTTCAGCAGCTCACAGAAGATCTTTGCGTCCGGCGTCATGCCCCGGCTCTTCAGCTCGGCGTTGACGGCATCGCGGACTCTGGTGGCGGCATCGCCGTGGGGATAGACCCACTTGCCGCCCGAAACCGCGTCCAGCTCGGCGCGCTTTTCTTCCTGCGCGCGGGCCAGGTCGGCGGCATTCTGCCGCGCGGCAAAATACTGCTCTTCCAGCGGCTTTTCGAGCCGGTCCAGCGCTTCGGTCAGCGCGGGCAGCTGTTCCGCGGTCAGAGCGGCCGGCCAGAGCGCCTTTTCGACCCCGAAGCCGCTGCGGGCCAGCACCGTCAGCAGGTTCGTGACGGCATCCGCCGTCTGTTCCAGCGCCGCCACCTTCCGGGCGGCGGCATCCAGTGCAGTCTTCCTGCGGGCCAGTTCCTCGGTCATGGCGTCCAGCGCACGGCCCTCGCCGCTGGACGAAGCTGCCCCATGGGCGGCCAGATAGGCCCGGCGGGCCTCGGCCTCGGCGTTCTTGGCCGCTTCATAGGCGGCGTTCCGCTCGGCCAGCTGGCGGCGTCCGGCGTCGAGATGCCCCTGCCAGACGGCGTCTTCTCCGGCGTCGGCCTCGGCGCGGGCCAGCAGGGCCGCGCCCCGGTTGACCAGGGCGTCCGTCTCTCTGGATGCGGCTTCCCGGCCGTATTCCACGATCTGTTCCAGCGCGGCGGCGCGGGTCTGCGCCTCGGCCAGCACGGCGTGGAGGTTTTCCAGCTCCACCCGGTCGCCCTGCAGCGCGTCCAGATCCAGTTCCGGCTGGGGCAGGATGTATTGATACAGAAATTCCCGGAAGTTCGGGATCTCGTCCATGCTGGTGCCCATCTGGAACACCTCATTGAACTTTTTGCCCAGCGGGCTGGATGCGCGGCCGATGCCCAGAGCACGGCAGATGCGGTCCCGCGCCTCGCTGGGGCTGCGGGTATAGGAGAGCCGGCCCACAGCGGGCTTGAAATCCTCTCTGGCGCTGGGGGCCCCGGTGCGCGGGTCGAGAAAGGGCAGCTTTTCCAGCGTGATGCCGTCCTCGGAGATGTACCAGGTCTGGTCGCCGGGGTGGAGCTCCTGCATAGGCCCCTCGGACTCGACGCGCACCGCGATGACGAAGGGCGTCCGCTTGGCGCTGTCCCAGAACTCGGCACCGATATAGGCCACCGTCCGGCCGGGGCGGCGGTAGGCGTTCTCGCCGCGCTGCTTGGCGTGGACGGAGCCTTGCAGGGTGCGGCCGCTCTTTTTATTGCCCAGGGCATTGAAATTGCGGTTGGTGGTCAGGCAGTAGCGGATGGCGTCCAGGATGGTGGTCTTGCCCACGGCGTTGACGCCGATCATATAGGTCAGGCGGGCACAGTCGAAGGTGACGTTCTCAAAGTTGTGCCAGTTGATGAGTTTCAGGCGTTTTAATTCGATCATTCTTCATCCTCCGCACTGGATTCGCCCTCCGGGCGTTCGTACAGGGCCAGCTCGTTCCGGGTGCGGCTGCTCTCGGCAGCGGCATCGGCGAGGTCGGCATCCGGCAGCGCCAGCAGCACGGTTGGGAAGACCTCGATGCGGCTGTCCAGCCCGGTCAGACGGCCCACGGGCCGGGCCAGATTGTACCGGCGCAGGGTGCGCAGCAGCTTTTCCAGCGTGAGCTGGTCCAGCCGCCGGGGCAGGTTCATTTTTTGCAGTTCGGCCTGCACTTCTTCCACCGTGACCAGAACCTGGTCTGCACTGGCTGAGAGGCTCTCCCGCTTTTGCAGGTAGAGCAGGCGCAGCACCAGCAGCAGGATGCTCTCGTATTTCAGCAGCCGGGCCTGGCTGCCCTCGTGCTCGTTGACGAGCGCCGCCGCCTGCAGCGGGGCCGGGTAGAGCAGGACTGCATAGCCCAGCGGCGCGAACACGGCCCGCACCTCGTTCAGGTGGTCCTGCACATAGAGATACTTCGACCGCTGGTCCTCCACACCGCCCAGCAGAAAGCAGTGGCTGAGCAGATAGTTTGCGGTCTCTTCCAGCAGTTTATTCGTTTCGGCCATGGGGTTCCTCCTTGCGGGGCATCAGGATAAATTCTTCGAACCGGAAGCCGCCCCGCTCGACCCACTTCCCGGTCCGTTCGATGTCATAGTCCCGCCGCGGCGACTGCGAGTAGGTGTGCAGGCCGATGATGCGGGCAAAGTCGCTGGGATATTCGTCGGCCAGCGTGGACGCCGCCACCTGCCTGCGGGCGGCAAGGGCCTGCTGCGCCAGCAGGGCCACGTTTTCTTCGGTCACGGCCATCCGGGCGTATTCCAGCAGGAGCTGCTGCTCCTTTTGCAGCTGTTCCGGGTCCAGCGTTCCGGTCTCCACCGGCCTGAGCGGCACCTCGCTGCGGGGCGCGGCGGGCGGGTAGAGCGGCTTTTCGCCGAAGACCTGCACCGGGTAAAGGTGCAGATGCTTTGCCACCGGGCCGTCATCCGGTTCGAACAGCTGGTCCGGCGTCTTGATCTCCTCGGCATAGCGGCGGAGCAGCGCCGTGACGCTGCCCTGCGCCGAGCGGTCGCTCAGCAGCAGAAACTGCGCCCGCTGCACGGCACGCTTGCGGTAGCGGATGTGGCTGGCGTCGATCTGCTTCATCAGGCCGCTCATCTCTTCCAGCGCATCCCGCTGCTTCTGGATGAGAGCCCGCACCGCCGGGGCGGCCTCGTTCGGCGCACAGCGCTCCACGCGGGCATAATCCAGCGCCAGCTGCGGCAGATAGTTTGCCTCGCAGTCGTCCAGCCCCTCTTCGAGGTAGGCGCGGTAGTTGAACAGGTTGTCGCTGGTCTTGAACCGGTGGTACGCTGCCGCAACGACCTTTTCCTCGTACTGGTCGAACAGTTCCAGCACCTCCTGCGGGGTGCGGTTGCGGGTGAGCCGGTCGATGTAGTGGCCGATGGAGGCATTGAGCGCACGGAGCGACTTGTTCAGCGCTTCGAGGTCGGACGCGACCTCCCGCAGAACGTTCTCGTAGGGGCTCTTCTCCTCCCCGATGCCCCGCAGCAGCTGCCAGGCCTTGTACAGCTTGCCGGTATAGGTGACGACGCGCGGGTTCAGGATCTCTTCCAGCGCTTCCAGCAGAGGCGTCACCTCCGGCACAAAGGCCAGCGAGGGTTCCTCCTCATAGCTGCCGGGCTGCTCTTCCAGCCAGCCGGTACGCCGCAGCCGCAGCAGAAAGCCCAGCGCCAGCAGATGCGGGTCGCGGGTGGGTT
>OGIS01000695.1_pt1 | contig 16434 bp, 13 predicted proteins | sample 1571821 | NCBI WGS metagenome assembly OGIS01 (sample SAMEA2581965, study PRJEB24529) | metagenome | biome: Human gut stool | place: China | collected 2011
CTTCCACCATCGGCGGCGTTTCCACCACCGGCGGTGTCGGCACCGTGCCCGGCATCCTGGTCGGCGTTCTGGTCTTTGAGCTGATGAAAGTCGCTCTGCAGTTCATGAACGTCAACTCCTCCTACACCTACATCGTGCAGGGCCTTGTCATCATCGTGGCTGTCGCCATTGATATCCGCAAGTACCTCGCCAAGAAGTAATTTCCCCCGAAAAGAGAGCGCCTGCTGGGCCGTCCACTCGTTGCAGTGGGCGGCCCGCTTTGTTATAATAGAAGAAAAACCAAGGAGAACGACCATGGCAGAATGGAATGAAAAAGAAGCCGAACTCGCCCGCCGCGAAGCACTGCTGGCCGAGCGCGAGGCCCAGCTGGAAAAAGAACAGGCCGAACTGGAAGCGCGCAGGGCGCAGGGCGAAGTGGGGAAGAAGAGCCTGCTGAACAACAACGACCCCAATTTCGTGAACCCCAAGGAAAAGCTCTACGACAAGTTCCCGCTGAGCGTCCACCAGATGGACATCATCATCGGGGTGCTGTTTGCCCTCATCGTTCTGTTTCTGGTGCTGGGCATGACGCACACCAGCTTTTTCGGCCTGTTTGGCGGCTGAAAACGTGGAGCAGGAGCAGCCGCTCTTTGGGAGGCTGCGTAGCCCGGCCGAGCCGCACTTGCAATTTCCCCCGGCGGATGGTATCATAAGCACTGCATGTTCTGTGCATGCAAACTAGAACCAAGGAGCAATCTTTTGATGAAGATCATGAATCGTATCCTCTCTGTTGTCGCTGCTGCTGCACTGGCCGCCGGTCTGCTGGCAGGCTGCGGCGCTTCCTCTGCCGCAGGCAGCACGGCTTCTTCCGCTGCATCCAGCGTGGCGGCATCTTCTTCGGAGGCCGCTTCCTCGGAGGCTGCATCGGCAGAGGCTTCGGAAGCCAAGGTCAAGGCCCAGTTCACGGTGACCGGGGCCGACGGCGAGAGCCAGACCTTCGACCTGGAAGTGACCGACGGCGAGAAGCTGAGCGATGCGCTGGCCGAGGCCGGCATCATCAGCGCGGACGAGGCCGCTGCAGGCTTTGTCACCACCGTCAACGGCGAGACCGCCGACTGGGACAAGGACAGCGCCTGGTGGTGCCTGACCGATGCTTCCGGTGAGATGACCACCGTGGGCGTGGCGGACATCGAGCTGCACGACGGCGACAGCTATGCCTTTATCTACACGAAGTAAGGAACCTATGCACATCAGAGTGCTGCGACTGGTCCTCAGCGGGCTGATGGGCGCACTTCTGGTGGTGAGCAAACAGGCTATGAGCGGCCTCCCGAACATCGAGCCGGTGACGCTCCTCATCATCCTGTTCGCGCTGGAACTGCCCCGTGAGACGCCGGGGGCCATCACGGTGTTTCTGGTATTGCAGGGTGTGCTGTATGGCTTCGGCCTGTGGTGGGCGATGTATCTGTACGTCTGGTATCTGCTGGCCTTTCTGGCCCGGCTGCTGCGCCGGATGGACCATGCCCTCGGCTGGGCCGTGTTCAGCGGGCTGTACGGCCTGTGCTTCGGCGGGCTGTGCGCAGCGGTGTATCTTGTGGCCAAGACGCCCGCCTTCGCGCTGAGCTGGTGGCTGAGCGGCCTTTCCTACGACGCGATGCATGGTGTGGGCAACTTTGCCCTCATGCTGCTGCTCTACCGGCCTCTGCGCACGGCGCTGCGCACCGCCCAAAAACAGATCCATGGATGAAAAAAGACGTGCTGCACAGCGTGTGCGGCACGTCTTTTTCGTTATCCTAAGATCTTTTCCAGCAGCCAGAGCAGAATGCCGGGCAGACCGGCCTGCTCCAGAAACCAGAGCAGGATCGAGGACGAAAGGGAAAAGGTGGAAAGCATGAGCGGTTCTCCTTCCTTCAGATCTGAGAGCGCATTGCAACAGGCGCTCCAGTAAAAATACGAAGGAGAAAAGGCCGCGATTGCTGGAAAATTTTAGCGCTTCACGTTGAACGCTTCCATGCCGGGATAGACGGCGCTGGCACCCAGGTGCTCCTCGATGCGGAGCAGCTGGTTGTACTTGGCCACGCGCTCGGTGCGGCTGGGCGCACCGGTCTTGATCTGGCAGGTGTTCAGGGCCACGGCCAGGTCGGCGATGGTGGTGTCCTCGGTCTCGCCGGAGCGGTGCGAGCTGATGGCGGTGTAACCGGCCTTGTGGGCCATCTTGATGGCCTCCAGCGTCTCGGAGACCGAACCGATCTGGTTCAGCTTGATCAGGATGGCGTTTCCGGCACCCAGCTGGATGCCCTTGGCCAGGCGTTCGGTGTTGGTGACGAACAGATCGTCGCCCACCAGCTGGACCTTGCCGCCCAGCTCGCGGGTCATCTCCTGCCAGCCCTCCCAGTCCTCTTCGTCCAGACCGTCCTCGATGGAAATGATGGGGTACTTCTCCACCAGACTCTTCCAGTGGGCGATCAGCTCGCTGGAGGTGTACTCGGTGCCCGCCTTGGGCAGCTTGTAGAAGCCCTTGCCCTTGGGGCTCTTCCACTCGGAGGAAGCGGCATCCATGGCCAGCATGAAGTCCTTGCCGGGCTGATAACCGGCTTTCTCGATGGCGGCCAGAATGGTCTCGATGGTCTCCTCGTCACTGGACAGGTTGGGCGCAAACCCGCCCTCGTCGCCGACGGAGGTGGCCAGACCTTTGGCCTTCAGGATGGAGGCCAGAGCGTGGAAGACCTCGGCGCACCAGCGCAGCGCCTCTTTGAAGGAGGGGGCACCTACGGGCATGATCATGAACTCCTGGGTGTCCACGGTGTTGGTGGCGTGTGCGCCGCCGTTCAGGATGTTCATCATCGGGACGGGCAGGCGGTTACCGTTCACGCCGCCCAGAAAACGGTACAGCGGCATCTCCAGCGAAGCGGCGGCTGCGCGGCAGGCGGCGATGGACACGGCCAGAATGGCGTTTGCGCCCAGATTGGACTTGTCCTTGGTGCCGTCGGCTTTGCGCATGGCGGCATCGACTGCATAGATGTCGGAGGCATCCAGCCCCACGACGGCGTCGGCGATGACGGTGTTGATGTTCTCAACGGCTTTGGTCACGCCCTTGCCCAGATAACGGCTCTTGTCGCCGTCGCGCAGCTCCAGAGCTTCGAACTCGCCGGTGGATGCGCCGGAGGGGGCACAGCCGCGGGCGACAGTGCCGTCGGCGAGCGTGATCTCAGCTTCGACGGTGGGGTTCCCGCGGGAGTCTAAGATCTCGCGGCCGACAACGGATTCGATTTCCAGATAATTCATACTAAAGACCTCCCGGTAATGATTTGAAATGGTGGATAGTCAATACTAACTAACTGCCTTTATCCTATCACGTCCTGTGCCTGGTTGCAAGAGGGGATCGCGATGTTTGCGGCTGTAAACATCATCAGTCTGCCCGGAGGCGGGGGCGGATATGCCCGGAGGCGGGAAGGCGGCCGCCGCCGCACCTGCCCGGAACCGACCGGACGGCCATTGTGTAACCTTTTTGACATTCGTGAAAACCGTTCATTTCAGGGTGAAACAAGATGAATGATTTAGAAAAACAGCCAAAAGTGATATGGAAATTTTGTGTACTTTAACATGATTTGACGGAAAAGGCCCGGAAAAGTATGGACGGTTTGTGAATTGCGAACGGCCCCGAAGGGGGCTATAATGAAACTACCGAGAGCAGAGCCGCTTTGAGGGAAAGGGCTCTGCTTTCTGCATTTTGCAAATGCTTCCAAACAGGAGGATCACGATTATGAAAAAGATGATCACGCGTCGTAACTTTCTGGCTGCTGCCGGTGTCGTGGCTGCTGCCGGTGTCCTGACCGCCTGCGGCGGTTCTTCTTCCAGCACGGCTGCTTCCGGTTCCGCTGCTTCCGGTGAGACCATCAAGGTGGGCGTCATGGGCCCCCTGAGCGGCAACGTTTCCGTTTACGGCCAGGCCGTTGTCAACGGTGCGGCCCTGTACCTGAAGCAGGTCAACGCCGATGGAGGCATCAACGGTAAGCAGATCGAGATCCTGACCGAGGATGAGCAGGGCGACGCCACCCAGGCCGTCAACTGCTTCACCAAAATGGTGGACGAGGGCATCACGGCACTGGTCGGCGATGTCACCACCACCCCCACGCTGGCCGTGGCTGCTGAGAGCGCCGACTACAACATGCCCATGGTCACTGCTTCTGCGACCGCAGAGGCCGTTACCTACGATGCCGAGACCGACACCGTGAACGCCAACGTTTTCCGTGCCACCTTCACCGACCCGTTCCAGGGCATCAAGATGGCAGATTACGCTTACCAGAAGCTGGGCTACACCAAGGCTGCTGTCATCTTTAAGAAGGGCGCCGACTACAACGAGGGCCTGGCTGAGAACTTCATCGACGAGTTCGAGAGCCTGGGCGGCACCATTGTCGATCAGGAGAGCTACTCCGACGGCGACGTGGACTTCAAGACCCAGCTGACCAGCATCCTGGGCAAGGCACCGGAGACGGTCTTCTGCCCCAACTACTATGAGGAAGTGGGCCAGATCCTGTCGCAGGCTGAGAGCATCGGCCTGACCGTTCCGTTCCTGGGCGGCGACGGCTGGGACGGCCTGGAGGGCTATGCGACCGCTGACCAGCTGAAGGACAGCTACTTCTGCGCCAACTATGCAAAGGGCGCTTCTCCGGAGTTCGAGGAGGCCTACAAGGCAGAGTACGGCGAGGATTACCCCAACGGCTTCGCACCTCTGGGCTACGACGCTGCCAAGACCGTGGTCTACGGCCTGCAGGCTGCGGAGGACGCCGGTCTGGAAGCAGGCAGCGACGAGTACAAGCAGGCTGTCATTGACGCCATCGCTTCCGGCACCATCGACGGCATCACCGGCACCTTCACCTTCGACGAGCACCACGACCCCGTCAAGGAGACTGCGATCCTGACCTATGTGGATGGCAAGCCCGAACTGAAGGAAATGTTCTGATCCCTCGCATCCAGAACCACTTGCGGAGACCGCCGAAACGGGTTGTCTCCGCTTTTTTGGTAAAAGAGTGTCTCCCAAAAGGCGTGGCAAAACGCCGCAAAGAAAGGAAGTATCCATCCATGACAGTGTTTTTTAGTCAGCTGATCAACGGTCTTTCCCTGGGCAGCATCTATGCACTGATCGCACTGGGCTACAGTATGGTGTACGGTATCATCCTGCTGCTGAACTTTGCCCATGGCGATGTCATTATGGTGGGCGCGTACATGTCCTGGTTCGTGATGAACCAGCTGGGCCTTGGCCCGGTGACGGCTGTCTGCGCCACCGTCATTACCTGCACCCTGCTGGGCGTGGTGATCGAAAAGGTCGCCTACACCCCGCTGCGCAGTGCGCCCCGCATCTCGCTGCTGATCACGGCCATCGGCGTGTCCTTCTTCCTGGAGTATACGGCGGAGCTGCTGATGGGCTCCGGTGCAAAGGTCATCCCGTCCTACTTTGAAGCCAAGACCTTCTACTTCGGCAAAGTGCCGGTGGGCCTGACCTCCGTGATCACGCTGGTGGTCACCGTGCTGTCCATGCTCGTGCTGACCTTCCTGGTCCAGAAGACCAAACTCGGCAAGGCCATGCGCGCCGTCTCCGAGGATATGGATGCGGCCCGCCTGATGGGCATCAACGTCAACAGCACCATCTCCTTCACCTTTGCGGTGGGTTCTGCGCTGGCCGGTATCGGCGCAGTGCTGTACTGCTGCTCCTACCCGCAGGCAACGCCCACCATGGGCTCCATGCTGGGCCTGAAAGCCTTCGTTGCCGCAGTTCTGGGCGGCATCGGTTCCATTCCGGGCGCGATGATCGGCGGCATCGCCATCGGCCTGTGCGAGTGCTTCGTTTCCGCCATCGGCCTTTCCGCCTGGAAGGACGCCGTTACGTTTGCGATCCTGATCATCGTGCTGCTGTTCAAGCCCACCGGCTTCCTTGGCCGCAAGGTGCAGGAAAAGGTGTAAGGAGGGCATGAAGATGAATACCAAACGCAAAACGCTCAAAATGCCCGTGCGCTACCTGATGAATACGGTGCTGGTGGCGCTGCTGTTCCTGGGGCTTTCCTACCTGACCGGGAATCTGCTTTCCACCTATCAGAACAAGGTGCTGATGACCGTGGGCATCAACATCATCCTGGCCGTGTCTTTGAACGTGGCCACCGGCTATCTGGGCCAGCTGCCGCTGGGCCATGCCGGTTTCATGGCCGTGGGTGCTTACACCTGCGCGCTGTTCACCAAGTACAGCCCCCTGCCCAGCGGCATCTCCTTTGCCATTGGTCTGGTGCTGGCCTGCATCATGGCGGGCCTGTTCGGTGTGCTGATCGGCATCCCCGCTCTGCGCCTGACCGGTGACTATCTGGCCATCCTGACGCTTGGCTTTGGTGAGATCATCCGCATCACGCTGAACAACATCGACGATGTGCTGGGTTACAGCCTGTTCTACGGCTCCAAGGGCCTGAAGAACATCCCCAAGTATTCCCATTTCAGCAATGTGTTCCTGTGTGTGGTCATCACCTGCTTTCTGATCCACACCATGATGAAGAGCCGCCACGGCCGCGCCGTCCTCGCCATCCGCGACAACGAGATCGCGGCCGAGAGCTGCGGCATCCAGACCACCTACTATAAGGTCATGGCCTTTGCCTTCTCTGCGGCCTTCGCCGGTCTGGCCGGCGGTCTGTACGCCTGCTACATCGGTGTTCTGAACCCCTCGACCTTCGGTTTCATGAAGTCCATCGAGATCCTGGTCATGGTCGTTCTGGGCGGCATGGGCTCCATGCTGGGCTCCATCCTCTCGGCAACGGTGCTGACCATCCTGCCCGAAGCGACCCGCAGCTTTGACAGCTACCGCATGGTCATCTACTCGCTAGTGCTGATCCTGATGATGATCTTCCGCCCCGGCGGACTGCTGGGCAGCTACGACTTCTCCGTGAGCCGCATCGTGGAGAAGGTCCTGAACGGGGAACTGTTCCGCAAGAAGAACAAGGAGGGTGCAGATCATGAGTGAGTTCCAGACGAGACTGAACAGCGTCCCCTCCGGCGGTTTCCTGACCGACCGCGACAAGGACAAAAAGCCCATCCTCGACGTGCGCGAGCTGGGCATCGACTTCGGCGGCCTGACCGCAGTGGACGGCTTCAACCTGATGATCGGCCGCAACGAGATCACCGGCCTCATCGGCCCCAACGGTGCCGGTAAGACCACCGTTTTCAACCTGCTGACCAACGTGTACCAGCCCACCCGCGGCTCCATCCTGATCGACGGGATGCCCACGGCAGGCAAGAAGACCTATCAGGTCAACCGGATGGGCGTAGCCCGCACCTTCCAGAACATCCGCCTGTTCAAGGAGCTGTCGGTCATCGACAACATCAAGGTCGGTCTGCATGAGTCCATGAAGTACAACCTGGCCTCCTCCCTGATCCGTCTGCCCAACTACTGGAAGGAAGAAAAGAAGTGCACCGAGCGGGCACTGGAGCTGCTGGATATCTTCCACATGGCTGACCTGGCCAACACCCCGGCGGGCAGCCTGCCCTATGGTGCACAGCGCCGGTTGGAGATCATGCGCGCCCTGGCTACCAGCCCGAAGCTGCTGCTTCTGGACGAGCCTGCTGCCGGTATGAACCCCTCCGAGACCGCTGAACTGACCGAGACCATCCGCCGCATCCGCGACGAATTCGACATTGCCGTGCTGTTGATCGAGCACGACATGAGCCTGGTCATGGGGATCTGCGAGGGCATCGCGGTGCTGAACTTTGGCCGCATCATCGCCAAGGGCACCCCGGATGAGATCCGCAACAACCCGCAGGTCGTTGAGGCCTATCTGGGCAAGAAGGAGGGCTGACCGATGGCAGATTCTATGCTGAAAGTGGAGAACATCAACGTCTATTACGGCAACATCCACGCCGTCAAGGACGTTTCGTTTGAGGTCCACGAAGGGGAGATCGTGACCCTGATCGGTGCCAACGGTGCCGGTAAGTCCACCACCCTGAAGACCATTTCCGGCCTGCTCCACCCGAAGACGGGCGATGTCCTGTACAAGGGCAAGAGCATCAAGGGCGTCCGTGCCCACAAGATCGTGGAGGCCGGTCTGGCCCATGTGCCGGAGGGACGCCACGTCTTCCTGCACATGACCGTGGAGGAAAATCTGGAAATGGGCGGCTACACCCAGCCTGCCTCCACCATCGGCCCCAACAAGGAAAAGGTCTTTGAACTGTTCCCCCGCCTGAAGGAGCGCCGCAAACAGCTGGCGGGCACCATGTCCGGCGGTGAGCAGCAGATGCTGGCCATGGGCCGTGCGCTGATGAGCAACGCCTCCATGCTGATGCTGGATGAACCGTCCATGGGCCTGTCGCCTCTGCTGGTGCAGGAGATCTTCGACATCATCCGGAACATCCACGAGGAGGGTATGACCATCCTGCTGGTCGAGCAGAACGCGCAGATGGCGCTTTCCGTGGCCGACCGGGCCTATGTTCTGGAGACCGGCCGCGTTGTCATGGATGGCACCGGTGCCGAGCTGCTGACCAATGAGCGTGTCCGCAACGCCTATCTGGGCGGCTGAGGCACGGTATTATAGAGCAAGCAAAAAAGGACTGTCGCGAACGCGACAGTCCTTTTTTTGCTGTGTCTCACTTGATGCAGGTGGAACAGGGGGTGTAGCCTGCTGCAATGGCCTCGTCATAGCTGGAGAAGAGGATCTGGTTCTTCTCTGCCGGGAGGTTCGGGCAGGTGGGCAGATGGAACTTTTTGGAGTTCACGTTGCCGATGTAGGTCTGCTGTGCCGTGCTGGATACCGCCGGGGCGGTGGGGTTCAGCTCGGCGTCGGTGGCGTTCTTGTCGGTGCGGATGGTGTAGTTCTGGCCGTCCGACCCGATGACGACCGTGCCCAGCAGATCGGTGCGGTAGACGTCCACGCCCGCATCCCGCAGGATGCTCAGGGTCTCCTCATGCGGGTGGCCGTATTTGTTGTTCACGCCGCAGGAGATGACGCCCATTTCGGGCAGGACAGCATTCAAAAAGAGGTAGCTCGTCGAGGTGCTGGAACCGTGGTGGCCCACCTGCAAAACATCGGCCTTCAGGTTGGCCCCACTGTTCACCAGGTCGCGCTCTGCATCCGATTCCATGTCGCCGGTCAGGAGGAAGCTGGTGGCACCATAATCTACCCGCAGGACGATCGAGGTGTCATTCGTCTCACTGTATTGTGCCACCGGGCCCAGCATCGTCACCGTTGCACCGCCCAGCTGCCAGACGGTGCCCACGGTGGGCACTTCGACCTGCAGGCCCTGCTGCTGGGTGTACTTCACAAAATCCTGAAAGCACTTGGTGGAGGCCTCCGTCACCGGGCTGTACACATGGTTCGCCGGGAAGAAGGCCAGCGTAGCGGCCAGCCCGCCCACATGGTCTTCATGCGCGTGGGAGCAGAAGACGTATTGCAGCTCCTCCACGCCCTGCTTCTGCAAATAGCTGACCACCATGCTGCCGTCGTCCACGTTGCCGCCGTCGTACAGCATGTACTGGCCATCGCACTCCACCAGGACGCTGAGCGCCTGCCCCACGTCGAGAAAGTGCATCCGGAAGCTGTCGGCGGTCTGCACCCCGCTGGATGCCGGGTTCGGGATCACATCGGCGCTGCCGCCCGGAAGGACGGATGCCCCGTCACAGGCCGCAAGGCCCAGGGCCAGCGCAGCGGCCAACGCCAGTGCGGCCAGCCGCCGGAAAGGCTTTCGCCAGAAACTTACTTTTTCCGATTTGTATTTTTCCACGTCGTATTCTCTTTCTGTTGATCGTTTTTCGGCTTATGGCCGGGGGCAGAGCGGGGCGCGAACCGTGCGCCGGGGCTGGGCTGACGTCCGCCCGCACTGCGGTTCGCCGGCGCGGCATGGCCCTGCGGACGGCCCTTGCCCTTGCCGTTGGGGCGGACGGTGTAGGTGCCGTCGTTGTGGATGGTCACCTCGGCGGCCTCGGCTCTGCGGGCCGAGCGCTGGACGGCGCGGCGGCCCTCGGCGGGCACCAGCAGCGGGATGAGATCCTCGCGGTGGGTCATTTTGAGCGCCTTGATGACCTTTTCGGCGTTGCGCGGCTCGTAATACTGGAGCAGTGCGCGCTGCAGCGCCTTGCCCTCGGCGGTCTTCTCCACGAACACCGGCTTGAGGGTGTAGGGATCCAGACCGGTATAGAACATGCAGGTGCTCACGGTGCCGGGTGTGGGATAGAAGTCCTGCACCTGCTCCGGGCGCATGTGGTTCTTGTAAAGGTACTCGGCCAGATAGACCGCGTCGCTCAGGGTGCTGCCCGGATGGCTGGACATCAGGTAGGGCACAAGGTACTGCTTTTTGCCCGCCTTTTTGCTCAGCTCGTAGAACTTATCCTTGAACTTGTTGAAGGTCTGGATGGGCGGCTTGCCCATGTAGGCGAGGGTATTGGGAGCGCAGTGCTCCGGGGCAACTTTCAGCTGGCCGGAGACGTGGTATTCCACCAGCTCCTTGAAGAAGGTATCGTCCGGGTCTGCCATCAGATAGTCGAACCGGATGCCGCTGCGGATGAACACCTTCTTGACGCCCGGCAGCTCCCGGACGCGGCGCAGGATCTTCAGATAGTCGCTGTGGTCCACGATCATGTGGGAGCAGGTCGTGGGGGCCAGGCAGTGCTTGCCGCCATTGCACATGCCCCGCAGCATCTGTTCGCGGCAGGACGGGAAGCGAAAGTTTGCCGTGGGGCCGCCGATGTCGTGGATGTAGCCCTTGAAATCCGGCTCATGGGTCATCCGCTCGGCCTCGGCCACGATGCTGTCGGCACTGCGGCTGGTCACGCGGCGGCCCTGATGCAGCTGGATGGCGCAGAAGTTGCAGCCGCCGAAGCAGCCGCGGTTCTGGATGATGGAGAACTGCACCTCCCGGATGGCGGGCACACCGCCCATGGCCTCGTAGATGGGGTGATACCGGCGGGTGTAGGGCAGGGCATAGACCCGGTCCAGCTCCCAGCGCACCAGCGGCTTTGCCGGGATGTTCTGGACGAGGTACTTCTCGCTCTGCTTCTGGACGATGATCTGGCCGCTGACGACATCCTGATTGTCCATCTGGATACGGCAGGCTTTGGCGTAGGCGGTCTTATCGGATGCCACCTTTTTGAAGCCCGCGCACTCCACATATTTTTCGGGCAGGTGGTCGAAGTCGGTCAGGTAGCAGGTGCCGTCCACATCGGTGATGGAGCTTACCGGCTCACCGGCCGCCAGCCGCCTGGCAATGGCAACGGTCTGGTGTTCGCCCATGCCGAAGCTGATGATGTCTGCGCCGGAGTCCTCCGCGATGCTGGGCAGGACGGTGTCCAGCCAGTAATCGTAGTGGGCGAACCGCCGCAGCGAGGCCTCCAGACCGCCCAGGATCACGGGCAGGTCGGGGTAGGCCTGCTTGGCCAGCCTGGTATACACGGTGGCGCTGCGGTCCGGCCGGGCACCGCCCTTTCCGCCGGGGGAGTATTCGTCCTCGGCGCGGGGGATCTTGGCGACGGAGTAGTGGCTGACCATGCTGTCCACATTGCCGCCGCCGATGAAGAAGCCGTACTTCGGCTTCCCGAACCGCTTGAAGTCCTCGCAGTCGGTATAGCGGGGCTGTGCCAGTACGCCCACCTTGTAGCCTTCGGCTTCCAGCAGGCGGCTGATGATGGCGGTGCCAAAGCTGGGGTGGTCCACATAGGCGTCGCCGCCCACGACCACAAAGTCCAGCTGCTCCCATCCCCGCGCCTCCATGTCCGCGCGGCTGATGGGGAGAAATTCGGTGTAGATCTGGGAAGAGTTTTCCATAATGCTCCTTTTATTTTATCGTTCGTTCCGTTTCGCTTCTGGATCGCCGGTTTCCCGCTCCGGGGAGAACGGACACGTCAGTGCCTGCGCGGATCATTCATCCGGCTGGTTCATCTGCATTTCCAGCCACTGCTGGCGGCTGATGAGGACAGCGCGGGGCTTGGCGCCCTCGTAGGGGCCGATGATGCCTTTTTGTTCCATCTCGTCCATGATGCGGGCGGCGCGGGCATAGCCCAGCTTGCACCGGCGCTGGAGCAGGCTGGTGGATGCCTGACCGGCATCAATGACCACCTCGACGGCCTGCTTGAGCATCGGGTCGCTGCCGGTCTCCTCGTCGGCATCGGCAGAGGATGCGCCTTTTTTGCCATCCAGGATGGCGTGTTTTTCCATGGCCTCGATCATGGCCTCGTCGTACTGGACCGTCGCGCTCTGCTTGATGAAGTCCAGCACACGGCTGATCTCCTCATCCCGCACGAAGGTGCCCTGGATGCGGATGGGCTTGGGGGCACCGACCGGCATGAAGAGCATATCGCCCATGCCCAACAGCTTTTCGGCACCGGCACCATCCAGGATGGTGCGGCTGTCCACCTGGCTGGACACCGCGAACGCGATGCGGCTGGGGATGTTGGCCTTGATCAGGCCGGTGATGACGTCCACGCTGGGGCGCTGGGTCGCGACGATGAGGTGCATACCGGCCGCACGGGCCTTCTGGGCGATGCGGCAGATGGAGTCCTCGACGTCCTTGCCCACGACCATCATCAGGTCGGCCAGCTCATCAATGATGATGGCGATGTAGGGCATCTTTTCCAGCATGGGGTCGGTGGCGGCCAGCTTGTTGAAGGACTTGATGTCGCGGACGTTGTTCTCCGCAAACAGGTGATACCGGCGCTCCATCTCCTGCACGGCGCTGCTCAGAGCGCCCGCCGCCTTTTTCGGCTCGGTGATGACCGGCATCAGCAGGTGAGGGATGCCGTTGTACTCGGCCAGCTCGACCACCTTGGGGTCGATGAGGATGAGCTTGACGTCCTCCGGGCTGGACCGGAACAGCAGGCTCATGATGATGCTGTTGACACAGACGGATTTGCCGCTGCCGGTGCTGCCTGCAATGAGCAGGTGGGGCATCTTGCACAGGTCGGCCACCTGGGCCACGCCGGCGATGTCCTTGCCCAGTGCGATGCCGAGGGGCGAGGTCATCCGCAGGAAGGCCTGGCTCTCGAAGACGCTGCGGATATAGACCGGCGTCTTTTTGTGGTTGGGCACCTCGATGCCCACGGCAGGCTTGCCGGGGATGGGGGCCTCCATGCGGACGTCAGCGACGGCCAGGTTCAGTGCGATGTCGTCTGCCAGCGAGGTGATGCGGCTGATCTTGACGCCCGCCATGGGCTGGACTTCATACCGCGTGACCGACGGGCCGCGGGAGATGTCCAGCACACGGGTGCGGACGCCAAAACTTTCCAGCGTGTCCACGAGCTTCTGCGCATTGGCCTTCAGCTCGTCCTGTGCGTTGGGGTCGCTCTCCTCCGGGGCCTTTTCGAACAGGTCGATGCCGGGGTACTGGTACTGATAGCTCTCCTCAGGCTCCGGCTCCTCGGCCGGGGCGGTGGCTGCCTGCTGCTCGCCGACGGCGGGCTTTTCCATGGCAGCGGCTACCAGCGTGTTGATGTCTTTTTCCTCCACCGGCTCGCTGGTGATGCTGATCCAGCCGTCCTCGTCCGGGGCAGAGCGCATGGCCATCACGTTGTCGGCCATGACCCGCACCGGCACGGAGGGCTCGTCGGTGGTGGGCAGGGTCGGTGTCTGGAAGGCTCCGCTGCCGTCGAACGCAGGAGCTTCGGCGGGGCCTTCGTCCACCGGCTGGGCCGGGATGCCCGGCGTTACCACCGGGGCCGGTGCTTCGGGGGCCGTCGGGGCCTCCGGTTTTGCAAAGAAGTCCTCAGCCGCCGTCTCAATGGCATCGGGCACCACCGGCTTCACGATGGGCCGGGGCGCGGGCTTGTGGAGCGGGTCCTGCCCGAAGGTGCCGCCGGGCCCGACGATGAAGGGCTCGATGGGCTCACTGCCGCCCTCGACCACGGGGGTGCTGTCCGGCCCAAGGTCGATGTCAAACGAGGCGCGGGGATGGGGTGTGCCCACCTGCACCGGCGTAAAGGCCGGGGCCTCCTGCGGCTCTGCCGGGGCAGGCGCGGGGGAGGGGGCAGGTGCTTCGTAGCCGAGAGAGTCGTCCACCGGTTCGGGCACGGCTTCGCCCTCCAGCTCTTTGGTCACCTTGTGGCCCCAGCTGAAAATGCCGGACAGCCAGCCCGGCGCTGCAAAGCCGCCTTCCTCGTCCTCTTCGCCGCAAAGGTCCGGCTCGTCTCCGGCTTCCAGCGCGGCCGCTTCCTCCTCGGCCTGGCGGGCGGCCTGCCGCTCGGCACGGCGGGCTGCATTCTGCTCGTAGACGGCCACGCCCTTTTCGTGGGCGCTGCCGCCCAGTTCACACATCCACTGCCACAGCTCGGCGGGGGTGATATCAAAAATGTACAGGCTGGCACAGAGCGCCAGCACCACCATCACGAGATTTGCCGCCGGACGCCCGCAGAGCAGCAGCAGATTGCCGCCCAGCAGGGCACCGATGGCACCGCCGCCCAGCCAGGCATGGACGCCGTTCTGATAGCACTCCGCTACCATGCGGGCCGCCGGGATGTCGGCGGGGATCTCGGAAAAGACGATGACGGTGCCGCTGGCAAACACCAGCCCCAGCATCAGCTTGAACATCTGGCCGATGAGGTCTTCGCCCCGTGTGTAGAGGATGGCCAGATAGCAGATCGCTGCGCCCAGCACGAAGCTGCCGCAGCCGAACAGGCCGAACAATACCTCGTGCAGGGCCTTCCAGACCGAGCTGCCTTCCACAAAGGCCAGCACGATGAGCAGCAGGCCCGCAAACAGGGTGCCCAGCCCTGCGGGCATCCGCTCCTGTGCCCGGCTCTTTCTCCGCGCAGGTGCGCGTCTTGCGGTCGTTTTTCGTTTTTTCTTTGCCATCTTTCGTTGCAACCCTGTCTCTTTCTCCCATAGTATTCGATTCTTTCATTTTATCACGACCTATGGAAAATAGCAACGAAAACCCGCTCAGCGTTCGATCTCCCGATACAGCCACGCCAGCGCATCCGAGATGCCGCCCAGCTCGTCGATGAGCTTTTCGCGCACGGCTCGGCGGCCGTCCAGCATGGTGCCCACATCCATGACCAGCTCGCCGGTGCGGAGCATCAACTCGGTGTAGCGCTTTTCCGAGATGCCGCTGTGCGCCGCCACGAAGCCGGTGATCCGCTCCTGCATCTGTTCGAACCACCGCATCGTCTGGGGCACACCCAGGATCATCCCGGAGTGCCGCACCGGGTGGACGGTCATGGTGGCTGTGGGCACGATGAAGCTCCGCCGGGCGCTGACGGCCAGCGGGATGCCGATGGAGTGTCCGCCGCCCAGCACCACGGCGGCGCTGGGCTTGGAGATGCTGGCGATCAGCTCCGCCAGCGCCAGCCCGGCCTCCACATCGCCGCCCACAGTGTTCAGGATGACCAGCAGGCCCTCCACCGCCGGGTCCTCCTGCACAGCCACCAGCTGCGGGATGACATGCTCATACTTGGTGGTCTTCTGCCCCTGGGGCGCTTCCACATGGCCCTCGATCTGCCCCACCACGGTCAGGCAGTGGATGGCGTGGGGGCCTTTGGTGCGGTAGACGCTGCCCAGATCCTCGATCTGCTCTTTTTCCAGCCGCTGCTCTTCCACCGGGGTGTTTTTTTCGTTCTGCTCTGCCATAAGCCCCTCCTGCTCTGTTTTTTTCAGGGTTCCCGGCGGGTCAAATGATTATGCGGCGGTTAAGATTTCTTAACTTTTGAAAAAATTGCTCCATTTTATTTGACATTCTCCACATCCGCTGTATACTTTAGATAATGAATAAGATTGACAAAGATGTATCATTATTGTGCAAAACTCTTTGAATCTGCCGGAGCGCCACGGTGGGCGCAGAGGACCGGCATCGAATGGATGAAAGGAGAACCACCTATGAACACCCCTGGTAAAGCATCTCTGCCGGTGATCAAACGCCTGCCCAAGTACTACCGCTTTCTGCGGACCTTGAAGAACGACGGCATCACCAGCATCTCTTCCCGCGAACTGGCCGCCCAGATGGGCACCACGGCCTCTCAGGTCCGGCAGGACTTCAACTGCATCGGCGATGTGAACGGCCGTCAGGGCATCGGCTACTCGGTCGAAAACCTGCTCTCCATCCTGGAGAATCTGCTGTTCGGCAACGGCGACCGCCTGCCCACCATCCTCATCGGCTGCGGCCGTCTGGGCAAGGCCGTCAGCCGGTTCATCACCACCGATACCAACGGCTATAAGCTCATTGCCGCCTTCGACAACTCGCCGGACGAAGTGGGCAGGGAAATCAACGGCATCCAGATCCTCCACATCGACCAGCTGGAGAGCTTCTGCGCAGAGCACAAGCCCGAAGTGGCGGTTCTCTGTGTGCCCCGCAGCGGTGCCGAAGAGCTGAGCGGCCGTCTGGTCAGCCTGGGCATCAAAGGCTTCTGGAACTTCTCCCACTACGACCTGTCCGTCCCATATCCGGAAGTCGTGGTCGAGAACGTCCACCTGGGCGACAGCCTGATGAGCCTGGGCTACCGCCTGCGCAATC